>Ga0315915_1003974_pt1 | contig 18731 bp, 18 predicted proteins | sample MpolbnodulesMG_FD_207738 | JGI IMG/M metagenome (GOLD analysis project Ga0315915, IMG submission 207738) | Medicago polymorpha root nodule microbial communities from Los Angeles, California, United States - branched nodules | ecosystem: Host-associated > Plants > Roots > Nodule | place: USA...
ACTTAATATTATATGCTCGTGTATCATAATCATATTCTTTCTTTAAAAAGAATTATCATATCAAATCAAATATATATTAAAATATAGACTTGGCCCTGCATAGCCTTCCCCTCCAAGACCTTCAAACACACAAACACACCTTAAGGGTATGTTTGGATAGAAGTTTTGCAGGGGAGGGCTTACTTTTCTACATTAAATTAACGACATTATAAAATAGTTTTTAAATTCAATCAAGTGTGTGATTGAATTGAAGTATTATATGATCATTTATATTCATATTTTTTTTTAAACATCACTTATACTTTAAAATATAGACTTAACCCTACAAAACCCCTTCTCAAACACACCCTAACATAACCACTCTCTCAAAATTAAAAAAGCAAAATAAAAATAAAAAAGACATACAAGTGCAACTTAAAAACCGATTATTTTGAGAATGATTAATTTAAAGAGGGTATATTCAAAATACTACCTTGATAAGGATAGTATCACCACGGAAAAGCCCCAACTTTTCCATGGTTTCAGGGTGCATGGCAACAACAGAGTTGTCATCGTTAACCGCCTCATCTACCACAAGGCGGTTCGGCGATTTCTTACGTTCCAGAATCGCGGTGGAGAAGTCCTTCTTCCCTGATTTCCTGAAATTCAAACCAACAAACTTCAATATCATAAAATAAAATAAAAAAAGTAAGCAAAATTCGAAAATCGAAAAATTTGAACGGAAAATCGAACGCGGTGAAGTGAATGAACTTACGAGTCCGATGATGATTCAGGTTGAGCCATTGTCGATGGAATTTGAAAATCGCGCAGAAAAAACCTTGACTTTGTTTGTGTCGATGAAACAAAAGACAGTAGTGAATAAAGGGTTTCGTTTCAATATTTATACATTGTTTCCGTTTGTTTTTTATTTGCCAAATTTTGTGCTTTATCTTGTTTTTCAAGTCTAAATTTAGTTTGTCTTTTTTTGATAAATATCTCGAATGCAGATATTCTTAAATTTTATAATATACACTCTCTCACCTCAAATATAAGAAAAAATTCTTTCTTTACATTGATTGAGTGGTTAATGTATCTGATCTATATTGTAAAACAAATACATTAATTATTCAATGAACCTAAAAAATGAATCTTTTCTCATATTTGAGAACGGAGAGAGTATATGTTTTATGGAAAATGTTAACGAGTGTTGGGGCATGTTAAGGAAACCAAATATAGTATAAGGGTCTTGGAACTTGCATAGTCAAAGTTAAAAAAAAGTAAAAAATTATGTTTTCAATGTAAATATTTCCTTTTTTGTTTCCTTAACTAGTGTCACGAGGACACTGGTTAACAAGACTCATGTTTTATATATACAGGCGAAAAGACATACACGTAAGTGCCTGACTTTCCGCTCTTTTTATTACATTAACGTTTGAAAATTATGAACGGTATCTTATTATGAAATTTTGATTTTGATTAAAACTAAATATAAAAGTTTGTTGTTTTCAAGTTATAACAAATCAAACTAATCATAGTTATCTATTTCAATGACACCAACAATATAGCATAAAAATATAATCTATTTTTTTAATGACACCAACAACAATCTTTATTATAGAAAAAGTTGTTTAAAAGTATAATTGAGATAATAAAAAAGTAAATATAAATGTAATCATTTAGTTTGTTATACTTTTTAAATGGTAAAAGAAAAAAAATCAGACATATATATATTCATATCATGTTTGTTACATTTTTTTTAATATTTTTTTTAAATTTATTCTTATCTAGCTATTTGTTATATGTTTTATTTATATTGAAAATTGAGGACAATTTTGTAAAGAGAAAAAGTCAGCCCAAAAGAGCTAAAATAAGTTGTTTTCTTTATATATAATATAGATGTAAATATCATAATTTTATTTTGTCATATCTTATATATATATATATATATATATTTGTGTGTGTGTATGTATATATATAAAGAAAATAGTTTCTTTCGGCTCTTTTGGACTGATTTTTCTTTTTCTAAAATTACTAGCAACTTTGAATACAAATAGCATTTTCGAATGAATTTTTATATTTTCAAAATTACCCTCAACTTTAAATACAAATAGCACATATATAAAAGATAATGAATGAGAGTGAACTCAACTATTAAAAATGGTGTAACAAACACATTATTTATTTTTTTGTTATCACACAAAATATATCGTATAACAAGTATATGTCCATTTTTTTCCTTTATCCTTAAAAGAAATGTTACAAACTAGATCAAGTATATATATACTATGTATAAAGAAAATGAGAGATTTTGGGTTGACTTTTTCATTATCTCAATTATACCCTTAAACAACTTTTTCTATAATAATAGTTTTTGTTAGTGTCATTAAAAAGATAAGAATTTATATTATATTTTTTGTTATATTTTCAGTGTCATTCAAATAGATAAACATGATTAGTTTAACTTGTTATAATTTGAAAGTAACAAGCAGTTATATTTATACTTTTAATCAAAATTTCATAAAAAATACCGTTCATAATTTTCAAACTTTAACGTAATAAAAAAAACGGAAAGACAGATAAGTGAGTGTCCGTCTTTTCACTAATATATATAAAAAAAGTTGTTAAGTATCATAAACAATTTTTTGAAGCCAAAAATACTATTATAAATTTTCTTTTCTTTTTTTGTCCCAAAAAAATGACCTTATATATAAAAAAAGTTGTTTGGTCTTTTAAACAACTTTTTTTAGTCGATATAGAAAAACCATTTTTTATGAAGATATAAGAAAACCATTTATTCCTCTCAATTAAAAAACAAATATAGGTAACAGTTTATTCTTCTCACTTAATCTAGCAATTTTATATGTCATAGGTTAACGTTTTAATCTCACTAGTTTGCATATAAAGTAAAATAAAAATATTTAATAGAAATATTACATTTATTCTCTTAATATGAAAGTCAATGAAAATTTAGAAGTTTTGCTAAGTGTTTATGATCGCACCAAACATGGACACCGTGCTGAAGTTGCTAGAGATGTCATCAAATATTTGTTTGCAATCAAGTTCGATAGACAACGAAGATAAGCTCAAAGTACCAAACCATTTTATCGCTTCCTTTAGACCTCTTGCTTATGCTTCTTTGGGTTATGATAGACCTATATACCAAGATGTCTTCGCTCTAATGAACTCCCCTCTTAGGCACATTCCGACCCCATAACCTCCTTGATCCTTAAAAATTGTTGCATCGACATTGCACTTCACCTCCCGGGCTACCGATCTAATCCACCACTCTTGACTATGATCTGACATTCCATTGTTGCGGTATTCTCCTTGTTCTCTCCTTCCCTGACTTACGTGGACCTGCTGCCACTGAAGTAGGTTATCACGCATCATAAGCACTAAGATACGCGATTGTGTTTCGACGTCGTTCCACCACTTGTCATTTCGTTTTTTCCAGATGCACCAAAGGGTCTTTACGAAATCAAGAAGTTGCTGGTGTTGTAGAGATTCCAGTAACAGAAACAAATAGCTACAAAACCATCTTTCGTATCCATACTTTCTTGTATAATGTGTCATAGACCTGCTGCACTCCACACCTCGTCTAGTTTTGCACATTCAAAAAATACATGCCAATCAATTTCATATGAGCTCTCACAGTGCACGCAACGATCACAACAATGTACACCGCATGTTTAAAGCATGTGTCTCATGGGTAGACATCCCTTTGCTACCCTCCATAAGAACACATTTACTTTTTTGTGAGATTCGAAGTCTCCAAATTTTCACCGAGTCATCTTCTGCTTTCAGCTCGCTGTTATCCACTAGGTTCTCTGTAACACCCCAATTTTATATTTGAATTAATTCTACGATGTTTAATAGGTGGAGTTTTGATTAATATTATTATTGATGCTTCTTGTGCTTGAATATTATTTTGTTGGTAAGAAAATAGAAATAATGATGTGGAGTGGGAGGTGGTTTAAGAAAGTTAAAAGGAACAAAGAGGAGAGTCCTAACAAAATAAATAAAGAGTCGTGGGTGTAGAAAGTAAGTTTTTAATAAGTGGGGGAGGGGAGAAGTAAAAGTGTAGTGCATGGAAAATAAAGGTAATTATAGATATTAGTGAGCCCATATATATATATATATATATAGGAATATTAGGGATTAGAAATCAGTTTTGGCTGATCAGAGAAAAGGGAGAAAAGAAGCAAAGAGAAAGAAGTGGAACCCTTGTGCAGGCTAGGGGTGTTCATGGTTCTAAACTGCATTGGAACTGAACCACATTAATGGTTTCAATTCAGTTTTTAAAACCACTTTAAAAAAAATTGGTATATTTTTACAAACAATTCAGTTCATAAACCATTTAATATGGTGCAGTTTTTTTTGGTCCAGTTTGTGGGTATAGTTCAGTTAACCACATTTTTGCACACCCCTAAGTGCCGCAACATCGAGCCAAACCGAATGTTTCTACGGATTCGAGGTAAGGGGGAAAATCTATTCATCTCTAGGGTTTATCTTTTTTCTTGTATTGTGGGGCTGTAAAGAGGTTAGGGTAGGATGTCATTGATATGATACGAGATTGTGATTAGAGATTGCTGACGAACGAATTAAGAAGGCGATGTTGAAAGATGAGAAATCGCTGAGAGAAAATTGGGATTTTGAGTAGAAGTGATTTTGAGTGTTTTTGGAAAATAAGTGATTATGGGATTAGCTTTTTTTTGGGGATGTAAAAATATGATTTTTCAAAAAAGTATGATAGGATTAATTGAGTAGAACGCGTAGGCGAAAACGGAATTGAAATCGGGTTAACAATTGAATTTTTACGAAGGAAACGGCAAAACCGGAACTATACACAGCTACAGCGTAGGTCACTGGCTACTGCCTGCCCACGCCTGGGTGTAGCAAGGCAGCCCCTCATGGGTGACTGTTTTGTTGTGTCTTTGTTTTCGTGCTGTCAGAACTGCGAGTGTTGCATTCTTGTGCCTTTTTGACCCTTTTCTATTCCGAATTGAGCTTAGATGTATTCATGACAGTTGTAGGTATGAATGTTAGTTTTCCAATGGATTTGTTCTCACCTCCATAAGCTATCCACAACGTGAGTTATGATCAAAATACTACACGGGTGTCAACACGGTTAGTCAATCTGTCTAAGTTCAGGAAAATCAATCTTTCCACCTTTCTCTGTACCGAATTGGATTTAGGTTTCTTCATGAGAAATCTAGATATGAATGTCAGACCTATTTTTTTTTTAGTTTGGGTCATCTTAGACCTCTGCAAATTGAGTTACGGTCAAATTACTGTAGCTGAGTCATGCTGCATTTTTCATGGAACTTCAGCATAATCTTTTCAATGAACCCTAAAACAATCCTAGAAAATAATAGCGAGCTTAAGAAGGTTGTTAACGTAAAGGGTAAGGGTAAGGTTCATATACTATATAACTAGATGAGGGAGTAGGTTTAAGCGTAATTTGAAGTAATCCTTCCAAAAATAATATTGAGCCTAAAGAGTGAAGTAGTTAAATAGTAGTAGGAGAAATCTAGGGCGATATAGATGTGTAACTCATGGTGATTAATAAATTCGAGGTTGAAGACGGGATATGTATGTATGTATACATAAGATGTAAATAACGAAGTTGTATAGATGCAGAATTTGACGATGAGGAGAGTAATGATGCTTATGAAAGACATGAAGGTAAAGTAGAGAGTTGGAAGAGGTTAATTCATGAACTAATAAACATGAAAATAATAATAAATTAGAGTGAGGGATAAATGTAGAGACGAGTATATACGAAGAGTGAGAACGTAGGGAAGTTGAAGATAAACGAGTCAAAGTAGTTAACGAACTCAAGATGAATGTTAGATAAAAACTTATAAGATGTAAAATGAATAAAGATTATAGAAGTCGAATTTAGATGATCGTAGGCGATGAGAGGGTCGTTAAGACGAAGTGTATAGGAAGACAAAGAGTTGTACATCTAGTAGTGAAAGATAATATGAATGATAATATCGATGAATAAGACGGGGATCCATTAGAAGAGAGCAAGATGTATAGGAAATAAGATAAGAGGTAATAGTTATAATGTTTGATGATAAAGATAACGACTGGTATCGAGAGAATAACTCCTTAAAATTATAATGAAGTTTTAGTGAGGAAAGTTGTTGAAGTCGAAAGTAACGATAAGATGAGATAATAACTTAAAAATATAACGAAGTTAAAGTTAGGAGAATGGTCATTGTATAGATGACGACGAATGTGAGAACGAGGAAATGAGATATAAAGTTTCTTTAATGGGAAGAATAAGTATGAAAGAGTTGATGGCAATGGTGAGGGAGAACCTAGTTACGTAGGAGGGGAAGTTGTATGTAATGATAATGAATAAGAAAACATCTTGAGACTGGGAATGAGAAATATGATATAATATCAAGGGATAAAGTATATAGAGGGTCTTGAATAGATGAGAGAATAAAGTACGTCTGTGAGTTGAATAATAAAATAAAATAAATGGATGTTGGCATAGAATGAGTCACGCGTAAGGTGTGGAATAATGAGAAGATAAGGTGGTGATATAAGCAGATGATAGAGAGCAATGATGAGGAGTACTATAACTATGATAGAGAGTGATGACGAGTAATAGTATATGTATGTAAAGAAATTACTACGACGGGAAATGACGAGTTTATATTATAATAATGAGGAGGATGACGATGTCTATGTTGTTGTGATGATGAGAGTGTCGATGGTTAATTTATGATGATGATGAGAGTGATGATATTTATCTATGATGATGATGGGAGCGGTGAAGATGTTTTGTGTGCTTGCATTAGAGTCGTGTATTTTAGTGAAATCTTGCATTAGTATGTGGATTATGTGATGAGTGTATACTTGTAATACTTGTCGATTTTAATTCTATGTGTCCATGTAGAGACTAGAGCATGATGTCTTGCATTGTTATGTAGTGAAAGTCCAGTAACATACCTCTGGCAAATTATGTAGTGAAAGTCCAGTAACATAACTCTGGCAAAATGACGAGTAGGTGTGGTACCACATTCATATAGGTCGATAGGAGAGTCCATATGCATACACATGTTGATGTTTTGTGCTTGGTGGTTGTAAGTGTGAAAATGATGTGTTGTAGTGATCTGTGAAAAGAAGAGATTATGCATAATAACCGTTGGGAGTGAAGATATGGTGGAGATTATATTATTTTGATATTTATTTAATATGCGTATTTTTCCCTATTATTATGTTATGGTAGGATTTCTCACCCCTTATTTTGTTGTGTTGTTTTATGTATGTTGGTTGTACATTGAGTACAGATACTCAGGTTGACAAGGAGTGGCTATGAGACGTTTTAGAAGGTGGAAATGAGGAAATGCCCTCTGTTTGGCTCTGCTATTAATAATTGAATAAACATGTAGTCGCTACGAGCTCTGATATTGTAACACTAGGGTTGGGGATGACAATTTAATTTGTAATTGCAGTTTCAGTTGAATCTTGAAAGCTTTGTTATTTTTCTATTTATGATTATTGAACGACAAGTATGAAGTTATTAATGTGATTAGTGAATAAATGTCTTCTTCTCCAATGGATTTATTTTTAAAGAAAACATTTTATCGTTATTCTGTGATATACTGTCGAGTTTTGTAACATCCTTACTATTAAATATATTCTTATTATTTAATAATTATCGTTGGGAAATAGGGTGTTACATTCTCCATGGTATAGTGATGTGCCGATTTAACCGCGTATTCCCCGTGGTTTGTGAATTTAGAGCATTATTTGTGTTCTCTCATGTTGTCCATAATTGGCATGGGTAGGATATTTTCGATGTCTCTCTCATTAAACACCTCCTTGATAATATCCATTTCCAATAATTGTCGCCTTCCTCAATTAGCTCACCAACCATCGTGCCCTCCATTCTTGTCGGAATGTTGCTTGTCGCATATGCTCTCACTTCGTCAATAATTCAAGGATCATACCATGCTTTAATCTGTGAACCATCCCCTAATCTCCATTTGAGGCCTCCTCTGCCTATTACCTACGAAACATGGATAACGTGTCATACATAGCTCGGGCTGTGACCCAATTTTGCATCCACAAAATTCCATTTTGAAAAATATCTAGATTTGAAGACTCTTGCAACTATAGTATCATGGTTGGTTTCTAATCTCCAACCTCGTTGCCCTAGAATTGCCAAATTGAAACCATACAAATGTCGAAAGCCCTTACCTCCATATATTCTTTTCTCATCATCAGTTTCTCCCACCTTAACCGGTTGATACCTTTCCCATTTTGTCTATTCAATCCCCGCCAAAACGAATTCAACATTTTTTGCATCTCCTCCCTTAAGGTTGTCTGGAGTAAAAAATAACTCATACAATATGTTGGAATCGATTGAGCAACATATTTAATAAGTACCTCTCTTCCAACTTTTGATAAATGTTTTTCTGATCAATGTTGAATTCTCTTACAAATAATACATGTGTCAGGAGTGTGGAGCTCCCCGACACACTTTGATACCATGGATGTCCCCACAAGTTTCTAATTTATTAAGCATGACTGAGAGACCTTCATCACAAATAATAAAAAGATATGGGGACAGTGGGTCCCTTTTGCAAGCCTATTCCAAGTCCTTGTAAATGAATACCACCGTCATTTACAAATACTTGATATTTCACATTAGCCATACAAATTCTCATATATTTCACTCATTTCTCATCAAACTTCGTCTTTCTCATCATACCTTAGACAAAACTCTAGTTCTCTCTGTCATATGATTTGCCAATATCTATCTTCAGTGCTACTTCCCCCTTTTTTCCCCTTTGGACTTGCACTTCATGTGATGTAAAATTTCAGACACTACTAAAACATTATCCAAGATAGATCTATTTTCCACAAAAAGATGAAAATATATGGTTTTGAGTTGACTTTTTCTCTTCCAATTCATATACCTTAAGACATCAGGTATATAAGCCACTTATCTTATATATCCAACATTTTATCCACTCACACTTGAAATCCAACAATATTCCCCTCAAGCGTGAGTTCTCACCTCATATAATAGGATCCACTCTCGCTGCTCTACCAAGCTGAACCAATGCTTTGATACTACTTGCTGGAGAGTTTGATGGTTTCAAGAGAAGCATTGAGTCAATACTCCATGAGAGAGAGAGAGAACCACATTTTCATTCAAAACCTTAAGAGATTATATATACGAATCACTTTTCTTGTGTGTCTATATACATATAGTATTGGTTTACCTCTTCTTTTATAATTTTAAGCAACTTAAGACTTCTTCGATATATATTTTCAATCCACACCAATATTTTCTTAAGAAAAAACACACACCAATATTTGGTCCTTTTTTTTGGTCTAGGCCCCTTTGTTTAAAAAATAAAGTTGCAAAAAGAAAAGTGAATTACGTTTTTTTGATGGTGTCCTGGGTTCGAACCTCAGACCTTTATATATATACCATGTGTTGAAATCAATATCCCCAACTTAAATCTCAAATCCCTGAAAAAAATATACACCAATATGTGACTTTTTTCTCTTGTGAAAAAAAAAAATGTGACTTTTTTCTAAACATTGTTGAATTTTTTTTCCTTCAGATGTATTAAATATTGTATTGTATTGAAAGTTTTATGTATTTTTTTATGCTTAACGGTAAAACATTGTCCACAGTATTAAACAACCAATTGTGTAACAAAAAAAATTATGTTGATATTATTAATCTCTATTTTTTAATTTTAAATAAAAGAACGCTATATTTTAAACTAAGTTCAGGGACTAAAATGACATTTTTTATTTTCACTTTAGTCCCTGTGATACATTTAACAGAACGATTTAACGTCAGAGACTAAAGTGATAACGGAAATGCAGAGTCAGGGATTTCTTTGTATTTAATTCTGAATCAGGGATTTATGTGACAGCGAGGTACAGAGCGAGTGACTAAAGTGATCATTTGCACTCTAAAAAAGAGTAGACATGTGCAAAAAAGTTACTTAACAACGTTTATCTTAAATAAGTGTACTATGGGAAATTATGAAATCACTACCATCATTGCTATGTTGTCATAATTTTCCCTTGAAAAACAAGTTTTGATCAAGAACGACTTCATCGAGAAGCCTCATGCTGCAACATGCCACGAATTTATGCTTCTTTATTTAGCCTAAGGTTCATTTAATGTTTTTTTTTTCTTTCTAAGAAAACTTATGACTTTTCACATTGCGATCATCTCTTTAGCTTAAGGTTCATTTGATGCTTTTATTTTATGTTAAGAAACTTACGACTCTTCACATGGAAACGGCACCGAAGCATAACTTTTACCGATTGAAAAATGTTTATCATTCGATTCTTCATGACAACGTGGTTGCACAACAAACAAACAAACAAACAAAATTAGAAACGATTAAGATTTGAGAAAGTTACAAGTATAATCAATTCGATGATCCTCTCAACTATATATACCAGCTTCTTTAGTGGACACAACTCTTGGTTAGGTATGGTTTGTAATACCATTTTCTTTATCAAATACTCACAAGAAGTATGAGCAGCATTTAGAGCAGCTAGAGTGTATAATTTTACAAAGTAAAACAAAACTTCCTTTTCTCTCTGACATTTATGATGTTTTTGATATTTGGTGTTTGTTCTTGTCTTTTTCTTTGTTAACATCTATCTCTTTATATTTGGATTCGGATATTGCCTACAGCATCCACAATAATAGTTCCTTAATAGAGACTCCTTAAATGAACTCCACGTTACACATAACTTATTTATAATATTTTAATAAAAGTATCTATTAAAGACTTAATGACTCCAATAGAAGTACACTAATAAAGACTCCAATAAAAAATACTTAAATATGCCCGACTAACTTTACATCATTAAACAAAAATATACTATTTATTAAATTATAAATTACCTCATAATATTTAATTATAATCCTTAAAAAAATTTAAATTATATAGTATGTATTTATTTGTATGAACTTAAATTTCTGTCACATTTGCTAATAATTTGAAAATAGAAAAAATAACATTACAAATTTTACATTCCTTCGTTAAAAAATAATAGTAATAATTTGCATGAATTACATTTTATTTAAAACAATGACAAATAGATAAAATAATATTTAAGACAACTATTAATTATTATTTTTTAAATCAAAACAACTATTAATTATTAAAATATTACTTCTTTTGTAAGCGGGACCACATAATACATATTTTATTACTTATTTTAAATGTGGGATCCGTTAGTTGCTTAGGAGAAAAATGGTTATTATATAGTTACTCACTGAGGACTTATTTTTTCTTCCTCCAATGGAAGGTCCTTAACAGAGAGTGGTCTTTGTTAAGTAAGGACCTCCCATTGGAGATGCTCTTAGTCTTTATCTTGATATTTTTCGTCTTTTAGCAATCAAGAATCGTATGTTATTATATAAATAATTTTGTAAGTGATTTGCCTTTCTCTCAGTTTCATCATAAAAGTTCAAACTGGCAAGTTTTTGTGTTATAAAATACTTGCTAATAGGACCGATATATGATAAATTGGTCGAGTTAAAATTTTCCCGAGTTTGACTCATCACTATTTCAAAGGTTAGTATTTAGTAATATATAGATTTAAGTCAAAATAGATGGATTTCTTATTAATAATATAATTCATAGTTCTTTTTGTTCAAATTCATTTCCTATACCTTACAGTATCGTTCATATATCAAGACATTTAGCCGATATCAGCTTAAATGCATCAACAGCCGAGTTCCAAATTCACGATTCATTTAACAAATAAACCAAAATTATATAGGTAATCAACTTCGATTAATTGCAACACAAGTGGTAGATAATCGAGTCTCTTGACTATTTGATGTCATCTCAAAATGTGAACACGAAATGTCGCCTCATTTTGGCATTGGACAACATCATAACATACAACATTCGGAAAATATATAACGGGTGGTTTCGGATCCTATAGTGTTGAAAAACATAGAAAAATAATGCGAAAGATCTAAATTCTTAAAATATAAGGAGTTGAAGGTTTTAGAATTTGAAACGAAGAAGAAGAAAGATGGATTAATGGTTGGATTTAAAACTTGAGAAAATATGATAGACATTTTTTTAGAAAATAGTTTTCCATAAATAACTCCTCTCTCCGGTCTTTCTTATAAGAGAGCAATAATTTTTTAGATTTATTCGGTAAATGATGTATATATCTAGTCTATAATATATACTAGATACATCATTTATTGAATAAACTTAATTGTTATCTTTGGGCACATTGCATGCAAATAGAATTAAGAATGAAAATGAACCAACAAGGATTAAGTTTAGTTGAAAGAGTTAAACTCTTACAACGTAGCGAATCAAAGTGCGAAGATGTATCTTGTCTAGTGTTTGACACACTTCGAATATGATTAGTTTAAGTAGAGGGAACCAATGAAAAATAATCAAATAAGTAAGAAAGAAAACGAGTGAAGAAAAACTTGAGAATCATACATGTTATGTGATTGACCAAACCAAATTCGCAAAACCAAATTTCTAACCTTTGACGGTACTTTCAACCTCCAAATACCTGACCAATATCCCGGATGGCGAAGGTGAGACATATCAATTAATTCTTCAACACCGAATAGGAACCATTCTTCTCCTCTTTCCAAATCAACAGATCATTCTGAACCTGATCAAACAATGGCGTGTTGAGAACAACATAAGCGATATCGTCGCTAAATACTTGCCACTCAAGAACCTCATTCCACCTCTTTGATTTATCATCAATCAAACTATCAACGGTAAAATCACAGATGAAATGCGCCCCTAAAATCATCAATGCAACCATCATTCATTAACCATTGTTCATCAATAATATAATTAGAATTACCCGGTCCAATGCTCCATCTCGCCCCACCTCGAATGATAAATCTTGTGCCTAAAACACTCCTCCATCATAATTTGGATCATGACCTAGATTAGTAGTGAAATAACACTTAGTTGGAAAGTAACTAGCCTTTAAAATGCGAGAAACAAAAGAATTAGGCATCGTTTAAAATTTTCACCTTCCACTTGCCAAGCATAGCCAAATTAAAAGTCGTTATATGTAAAGCTCGTGCCACCATGAGTTTTATGCATCTCAACGATATTTCAAATAATATTATTTTTTAAAAGAATCTCTGAGAAAAGCATAATGAAAAAAACAAGTTAATCATCCGCTTAAAGAATAAATTTAAAAAATGTAAATTTTTTAAATTGAATATTATTTTGGCCTCCCTTACTTCAAAGTGATTTAACAAAAAGATATTACTGTATGATAGTATTGATTAACAAGCTGATAAGTGATAAGTATTTTATGGGTGGGTCCAACAAATCTTGTCATGTATGTCTAGCTAGCTGCCTATTTTTCCTGGCCTTTGTCAAAAGATAATAACATTCCGTATCATTTTGTGATTTGATTAGTAGTAGCCCGCCAAAATAAATTAATTAATGTCAATGAAAACTAGTAAGATTGTATGATCTCAATTTTTTTTTCTTCATGAAGACAAATTTACTAACTAAATTAACCATGAGTTAGATAAGCAGTTTTGTACTGCTATTGATGAAAGAAGATAACAGTACTATAAAACCAGTTTATAATAACTATTGATAAGCAAATATTCATTTTATGGGTGGGTCCAATAATAGTACTATTAAAACCAAATATTCATTTTTAGAAATTTTATGGGTGGGCCTAATAATAGTACTATTAAAAGCAAATATTCATTTTTTTTAGCAAAGCAAATATTCATTTTTAGATTTTTGAATAACTAATATAACTCAATTATATTTATAAATTAGATATTTCAATTATTCATTGAATTTTGGAAAATCAATTTACATAACATAACCCTTGAATTTGAGAATTTCATTCTTTGACATGAAGAGTAAGAGTAATTAATTTGTAATTATGATAAGTAGACCATTATGTGATTCGATCAAATCAAATCATAAAAAGTTGGCATCAAAGGTGGCAATCACTCATTGGCTGTTGTAGCTTGAACTGTCTTGCTGGCACTTGGAGCCACCATCATTACATCAAACATCCTTAACATTATTTGTCTTAACAAAAAAGCAAAAAAAAGAGAAACAAAAAACACAGTCTATTAAATCCTCACTAAAAAAGAAAAGACAAGAAGGAGAAAAAATAGAAAAAGAGAAAAAGAAAAGAAGAAGATATATAAAAAAGAGAAAGTGTGAGACAGACACTACAAAAAACCCGGTTTCAACGGGTCAAATCATTAACTCTTCCAAAAAAACACTTACAAAACCACAGGTTTGTGTCTTTCAGCTTCTTCCTCACACATTTGTTCTTTTTCTTTCACTCTCTCAATATCACTTTTTTTTTCCATAGATCCAGGTATGTTCCTTGTCATTTTCTCTTTATCTTCTTTCTAATTTTTACCATTCTTATTCATTGATTTTCATTCAAGTTTGTGTGTTTTTGGGGTTTGTGTTGGTTTTTCAGCTCAACTTAGTAGTAAAACAAACAAGAATCTTCATTTTTCTCAGTATTTTTGTTTATTTTTTTTCTTTCTATATGGTTAGTGTGAAAGAGGTGTGTTAATGATAGACATAATAATGGTTTGGTTTTTGAAAGAGGTGTATAAGGTATAGTTGATAGAAAGCAAGGGATGTTTAAATGGAAAAGGAAATCTTGTGTACAAGATTTGATTTTTCGGTCATTTTTCCACTTTTTAATAGAAAACAAATATGTCTTTTGTGTAAGACATGTACCAAACCCTTGATACCCCTTTTACTTGTTTAAGTCTTTCTTTTTTTTTTTTTTACATTTTTTTAATGTTTATGCTTTTTTTGCATTTTGAATGATCATTATTAGAAGTTAGTGTTACCTTGTATACATGCATTTTGAACATTGACATTGTGTAGTCCGCTTTTTGTTTCATGTATGAGATTTAGATGAAATTTTGTTACTTGGCCTTAAATACTGTCCCTTTTTCCATTTTTTTAATTTTTTTTTTTTGATCTGTGATTTGCACTGCAGGGTGTTGATTGAGAGTGAAATGTTCTATAGGATTTGACTACATAGTTCAATTAGCATGCATCAAGTGGAATTTGCTATTTGTAAAATGTTGTATAAATTTTTATGATTTAAGCGGAAAAAGTTGAAGATCATGGAAGAAATACAATCTCAGTCGGATAATTATAGGTCTTCATCATCATCGGCTAGTAGTCCAGCGAGTAGGGTACCATCAAGCAACTTTTTCTATCTGCGTAAACCCGGTTCACTAAGGCAACCGATCTCATTTGAGGATTCACCTGAGTGGGATGATACCACTGATATTGATGTTAGAGCTGATGAAGGAGGCGACTCTATTAATGCTGCAACAACACCGGCTTCTCCTTCACTCTCGAAGCTCAATAGCGGTTCTCTTCCTTCCCCGCATATACCGGATGGTGCAGTCATTCCACGCAAAATTGCCGGAGCTTCTGTTGCCTGGAAAGATTTGACTGTTACTATAAAGGGAAAAAGGAAATACTCTGATAAGGTTATTAAGAGTTCAACCGGTTATGCATTACCTGGTACACTGACTGTAATTATGGGGCCGGCTAAATCAGGGAAATCTACCTTATTACGAGCCATTGCAGGTCTCTAAGAACGCTTTCTTTGTTCTTTTTTACTTAACATCTCAAAAGATATTCACATTTGTATTTAGGTAATCAAAGCTAAAACAGAACTTTCTCTTTACCTCAGGAAGATTGCATCCTTCAGCTAGGATGTATGGTGAAGTGTTTGTGAACGGGGTGAAATCGCAAATGCCATATGGATCATACGTGAGTTCCGTACCTCATTGATTGTTTAATATCTGAATTTCCATTATGTTATGTTTATAGTCGCCAATCTCATTGAACTTAATCTGCTTATCTTTCAAAACCATGCTTTCATATTGTTTTTTGATAATAATATGAGAAGAATGAATGTGTAAGTTTAAAATTATATGTATATAAATATTTGTTTCTTAACTTGCAGGGTTATGTTGACAGAGAAACCACTCTGATTGGATCCCTCACTGTTCGCGAGTTTCTGTATTATTCAGCCTTGCTGCAACTTCCTGGTTTCTTTTGTCAGAAAAAGAGTGTGGTTGAGGATGCTATACATGCAATGTCTTTAGGTGATCATGCAAATAAACTTATAGGTGGACATTGTTATATGAAAGGACTTCCTAGTGGCGAGAGAAGGCTTGTTAGCATTGCTAGGGAGCTTGTGATGAGACCACGTATTTTATTTCTAGACGAACCTCTTTATCACTTGGACAGGTGTTTATTTTTTATTTTTTCAATTCATTTTTTTGTAATTATCCTCCAGTAGTTTCTTGACAGCATTCCCCTTTTAGAGCAATTTTCGTTGACATCCGTTATGTTATTTATCTATTTTATTGAAGTGTCTCGGCACTTTTGATGATGGTTACATTGAGGAGACTTGCAAGTACTGGCTGCACTCTTATCATAACCATCTACCAGAGTAGCACGGAAGTTTTTGGTCTTTTTGACCGTATCTGTCTGCTTTCGAATGGAAATACGTTGTTCTTCGGAGAAACATTAGCTTGCTTGCAGGTAACTTATCTTCTATACCTTCCTTCCCCTCCGCATAAATTTGATTTTGGATGAGTTAAGTAGTACTGTTTTCTTTACGAATACAATAGTATAAGGGCCACTTTCTTTTTGTTAAAAACGACAGTTGGAAGACGAGAATGGTTGCGACTTTGTCAAGAGCTTTCCTTTTTTCCGCTAAACCAAGTCTGCTAGTAAATGGATTACATATCTTATTGTTGACTGTTGTATTTTTTATATTCTTACAGCACTTCTCAAATGCTGGATTTCCTTGTCCAATCATGCAAAGTCCTTCTGATCATTTTCTACGCGCAATTAATACAGATTTTGACAGGATAATTGCTATGTGTAAAAACTGGCAGGTAATTGTTTCTAGTAGATTGATGATTGTGTGCTAATTGCTATGTTAATGCTAATAGACTAAACTTGTTTAAATTTACGTGGCATTGCTCTATTAATTTTCATAGATTAAACTTTTTCAAATGTTATGCTATTTATTAACGTTTTCATCCTGTTTTCATCCTAATAGGATGACAATGGAGATTTTTCTTCCGTAAACATGGACACTGCTGTTGCTATACGAACACTTGAAGCAACTTATAAGTCATCTGCAGATGCCGCTTCTGTTGAAACAATGATTCTGAAACTAACCGAGAAGGTATCTTATAGCTGCTATACAAGTTAGAACTTCTGTTAATGTGGACTTGAAATTGCACCATAAGTCCCCTCCTTCACAAATATCATATTACATGTTTCCCATGTAGAGCTATCTTTTATGTTGGTTTTAATAAATTATTAACTTCAGAGTTTTTTTTAAAACATTATTGATTTTCCAGGAAGGTCCAGCTCTGAAAAGCAAAGGGAAAGCTAGCAATGCTACTCGTGTAGCTGTTTTGACATGGAGATCTTTATTAGTTGTGTCAAGGGAATGGAAATATTACTGGCTGCATCTTATTCTTTACATGCTCCTCACACTGTGCATTGGTACTGTATTTTCCGGTCTAGGGCATTCTCTGTATTCTGTTTCGGTGAGTCTTGATATCACAATCACATTATATTTTTCGATATATATCCCATATACTCCCTCCGTCTCACAATTATTGTCTCTTTAACAATTTTTCTTTTTCTCAAAATAATTGTCACTTTACAATACCAATGCAGCATTTATTATTTTTTCCCACTATTATACCCTTATTTATTGAATTTCATCCAACTTAACTACTCCACTACACTAACTACAATTAATAAGGGTGTTTTAGTAAATGCTACTAATTTTACCTTTGAAATCAACACAATTAATCATTTCCTTAATAACTGTGCACAAACCTTAAACGACTAATATTGTGAGACGGAGGGAGTAGTTTAAACTTCATTTATATATACCAACAATTGTAGATATGCTTGTAAGTTGTATGTTGTAACTCATATAAATTAAATTTTATCATGCTTTAAATTGTAGGCAAGAGTTGCAGCAATTTTTGCATTTGTGTCATTCTGTTCCCTTCTAAGCATTGCCAGGGTGCCCGCACTTATGAAAGAAATCAAGGTAATTTTTTGCTTTTTCAACTTCATAGCAATTTATTTGTTTGCCTTCATGTCCTTATTATGCATGCAATGAAGTGTCATTTTATTTGCCCATTTGGCACATATTTTTAAAATGTAGTAGGTAGTACTAATAACTGTGGAAATTTTGGTACTGATACACTATTGAAATATGCCTTTGACATTGACTTAGGTGTTAGTATGTGTTGGTCTCTTTGCTGTGCTTGGTGAAGCAAGCACTTAATAGTTAATAGTCCAGTCTCTCCAAGAACAAAAGTGACAAAGAAAATACAGATGACATGCATGAATATATTATTCAGGGCCTGTATGGATTGGCTTATTTGAGTATATCTACTGACATAAGCACTTGTTGGATTTTTTGGGTGAGCTTATGAAAACAATTTATGGCATGTCCATAAGCTCTCCATAATAGCTTATAAAATCTGCTTATAGCCTATACGGAAAAAAAAAAAAAAACTTACTATATTTTATCTTGTTATAGAAATAGGTTACACATAAGCACTTAGCTTATAAATATGCGTGTATGCCATAAGCGCTTAATTGAATTGTTTATCCCGACATGGCCTTATAGTAATAGACATGTCTTATTTTAATGGT
>Ga0315915_1003976_pt1 | contig 18717 bp, 8 predicted proteins | sample MpolbnodulesMG_FD_207738 | JGI IMG/M metagenome (GOLD analysis project Ga0315915, IMG submission 207738) | Medicago polymorpha root nodule microbial communities from Los Angeles, California, United States - branched nodules | ecosystem: Host-associated > Plants > Roots > Nodule | place: USA...
CAATTGATTTTTACTACGGTGACATACTTTGTGACTTCTTCCAATTCTTACGATTTTATCTCTGATCAAGTTCTAACTCGGCCTTTCTCTCAACAATTCTGTCTCAGATTCCGTTTCGATTTGGTTATTCTTATAGTCACTAGCCAATTTCATGAATGTTTTCCTTGACGGAGTAAACGATCACATGACTTTGTCAGCGGCGAAGACAAAACAAAGGAAGACGATTTACAGGGTGTTGTTTTTGGAGCAAGGCAGTGATGATGAAAACATGACAATGTTGTTGAGTAAGTGAAGAGGATGAGGTTTTTGAAAGAGTTATTTAACTGGGAGCTAACAGTGTTATATGGAGGGGAGGTTAGTGTTTAGTTGAAAACTATAGGGGAGGTTAGTGTAATTTAAGAAGACCTCAGGGGAGGTGAGTGTAATTTACCCACAAATTTATCTTTATAAATAAGATTTCAGAGGAAGGAAAAATGTAAGCATGCTCTAAAAAATTAAGTTACGTATATAGAATCAATTTATATTAGATAAGCAAAAAAGTTAAAAATTTCACTTCGGTCAAAAATTAATTTATCCATTGTAATATGATTTTACTTGCAGCCATCTTCCACCCAAACACTCTGATTCGGAAAGTTTGCTGCCTTAGGGTGAGAAGAATCCCACTAATGGAAGAACAGTTTGGTGGAAGAGATTCGCTAATGCAATAATCTGTGATAAAGAATTGATATGTGATGCCATGCATCACTTTCCATATCATCTAAACATTCTGCACTTAAAAAAAAACATCGAATATTGGATATGAAATTGCCAATCAAGCTCTTCATTATCTCTGCTTTATTTATAGCTTTAACAAGTAGCTTTTCAAGCAAGCAATTATTAACAATTTTTCTTCAACCACTTGTGGAAAAATTGATTTACTAAGTAAATTCTTAAAGCATACCAAACTTATTGTACCTTTCATTTTTTAGCACATTAGCATTCTATATTACGATCTTCAGGCCAGCCAAACTCCTCCAAGAATGCCAGCACAACTCCATTTGACCAGCCAAAACCAGTCTGCATTGCAATACAATCAGTCAGATTCATGTGGAAGGAGATATTTACTTTTTTCGCTTTGAAATAAGAATACAAGTAATAGATATATTGAAAATATACTAGACTAGTTTCCTCCAGTCATACACAAAAGTCACAGCCTAGGTTTCTCAAATGTTTCCCTGGACCAAAAATCACAATGATAAAGTATAGCAGTCACAATGTCATACCTGGGGTACATATTCACCCCCACCTCCAAATTCTCCGCAATGCTCCACGTCAAACTTTTCATGCATTACACCTGTTTTTTTGTAAACAATATAATTGGTTGTGATCCATCTTATGGCAATTTCTTCAGCCAACGACCTTGCTTCTTCCAACCCTGATTTTACAAGGCCTTCAACTAACATGTGTTGAAGTGGAGCCCAACCATTCGGGAAGTCCCTATTGCAAGTTTCATAAAAGTCAATATTAACAAAAGCAGATTAAGTAAAATATCTTATCTCTCCTTTTCTGCTCCCTACATATGTAGAAAAAAAATTACACTACAACATCCAGCAATTCCAAATTGCTTATTACTTACCACTGCTGTCCTGAATCACTCAGAGAAGTTGCAACTCCAGCAGCACGAAGCAGGCCAGAGGTTTTGAGACTTTCGAGAACATTACTCACTAGCAAAGCATCTTGATAAATATAAAACAAATTAATCATCAACACAAAATACATGAAATTCTTTTTAACATATCAGAGAGAAAGATAAAGTCATTGTGTAAAGGATTTATGCATTACATGTAATCGATATATGTTTGTGGACTGGTGCATGTTTGGTATCAAGCAAAAAAAATGAAGAGAAAATGTGCTAAAAGCGTTTTCTAATCTATATTCCTTCATGTGCATTTAACAGAAATTCCTTCCTATTATAAATCAATAAATGACATCAATGAAAAGTAAACTAATCTCACACCGTTGAATAGAAAATCATGAACATGTATATTCAATAACTAGCAAGTCCAACATCTAGAAATGGTCTGCATAGAATAGATATGCACGTAGAACTTGTATACCAATCAACAGCGTAATCTAGAACGGACATTTCTTCAATATTAAGCATATAGACTTAAGGAAATTATTGACATCTCTATATGCTAACCTCAAATTATTTAGCATTCTATCCAAATGTTTAAAGACCAACTATTTGAATACTCATACCGAAGACAATCACAATCAATAATAAGTCGTGGATGGAACAATTATATGTCTTACACTTCTATTTGATCCTAAGTTGAAAAACATGATTAAATTTGAAAAACATTATTAAATTAGCTGTGGATTCTTACATACGCCATTTTATCAAATAGAATTTATGATATAGAAATCGGGATGTTTAGGGGACAGTAGAGGGATTGATGATAGAAATAGTTTAGATTACATTATTACATTAGAGTTATTCTATTCCATCTCCTAGAAATTATTAAAACATAAATGAACTGAATCTTCATCTATTGTATTTTAAATGACTATTCATTCATCTATTGTATTCTCATGTAAATTGGAGGAAAAATCTCTATCCATAGATATGCATGCACATTCAAGGTAACTGTGTTAATAAACTTCAGGATCGCTAATTAGAAAAATAGCACAACCGCAACAACAAGCCATGCACTTAATTTAATTGATACTAGAGTTGACATGGATATATTATCATGAATACCTGAGTAAAATGGCTTCATCCACAAAGGAACAAAATTGGAAGCAAATACATTTTGATTCTGGTGCAGGGTATCCCAAACTTGAACCTTCTGGAAGTATGAAAAAGACAGTTAGCAGAAGGCTAAGACAGCTCCCCATATGGTAGACATTTATACAGGTAGCACTTGAAAATACCTCATGTGTGGTATTGCTGAGCCAGGAATCAAGCCATTGTTTCATGTTTGCATTCCAGAAAACTGAGTTAATTGCCTCCTTTCTAACATCAGAAATTTGCAGGAAGTGTTCAGCAGTCCTATTATCTCCAGTAACATTTGCAAAGAAGGCAATATTAAGTTCCATCTGAATCAATGATGATCAAGAATTCAATGATCAGGTTGCAGAATACTTATTTTAGGTCATCTTTTACTCCATGGTCTGCAACTTACCCCAAGTAGAAATGCATTTAAATCAACAGGTATCACTGATGTTGTAGACAATGTTGTGAAGTTGGGAGGGTGTCTGCATCAAAACATGATTTCATTTCATAGTATAGTAAGTATTATTGATAACTTAAAAAAAGCAACATGTTAGAAATAAGCTGACGCGTGTTTTATGAAAGTGAGCTTTTGATTGAAAGTGCATTGCTTAAACACACTAGGCAGCCTAATAAACACATATTTAGATGACTCATATATAATGTAGTACCTCATCCATCTTGTGCTGAAATCCCATCCTGATTCAGCAGCTGATGCTAGTTCACGGTAAAAATGTTGTTTTTCTGAAACAGTCGTGAACTTGGAAGCAGATGCCTTGTCCTATGGCATGGAATTACCCAAAGTTGAACATTAAATATTTATTCATTTGTACCTCGGTTATTAACATACCACACACACCATTGTGGACGATTCTGGCCTTGGTTTGTTCCACCTTGCATAATAGCGATTTAAGGTGCGAGTGCAACCTTGAGCATCCGAAATGTTCACTTTATGTATATCTATAAGACGATGAAAGGTAAAACAATAAACATGGGCAACCTAGGAGGTGTGTATATTCAAGCATAATCCAACCTTAGATAATAAACTCACAAGTGATATAGGCAGACATTTTGGCATAATACCTGAATTCCAAAACTCATGCTCTTTCAGTAGTGCAGGCAGAGACCTTTTAACTAATTCTATATCACCAGTCCTAGCATATATCTCATAAATCATAGCGCTTAAAAGGGGAGGCTGGCTGTAAAGTTATAGTTAAACTCATTGTTATCTTTCTGTTTGAAAGTGCAAAAATTAGGATATATATGTTGCAAAAATAATAATTAGTTTAATTGCAAAAGGTGCAGTGCAGTATAAATATGATCACGGTAAAACAAGGAGAGTAAGATTATTACTCTTAGATCAATAGAATAAATTACAAAAAAATAAAAATAAAATTAAGTGCAGAAAAGGATCAAAATATATTTCAACAAAAAGATAAGCAATTAAACACCAACCCTCGCTGCCTCAAAAAAAAAAAAACACCAATCCTCGCTATAAAAAGTACTCAAATAAGTCGCCTGGTTATAAAACAAAACAAATTAAAAAGGTTAAAGTTGAGACTTAGACTACTCATTTGATGGTTTAGAAAGTACGATAATTCATTAATACTATTTTGAAAGTTATTCACGGATTTGGATTCCACACATTAAATGCATGGCGTAGTAATTCATCTTGGTTGTTATATGATCTCAAATCAAAGGTGTAGATTATTTAAGGATGATTTGGTAAAGATGTAACAAATCGATCTCAAATGAATGGCTGAGATCAATTAATTCATGTAAATGTTTGTATTTGTTAAGGCAGAGAATCTGGTTCCGTATTTCACACCACAGCACATTGATTCCACATTAGCAGTATCTTATTCTAGATTGATGTAGTGTTAAATATTTCATAATTTCATAGAGATGACATGAGTTTGCAATCAGTTAAAATGCTGGGGTGCACGTGCACCAATGACAGTCGATAAAATTACAGAAAGTAATAGCAGGGTACCTCCTGTTAGTGTAGTATGCTCTAGCACCATTAAGCACAAACCCGTATTCCTCAATCAATGAAATGAGATTGGTGACAATAGATTTAGCAGTCTTATACATTTTACTCACCAACAACCCCCTGAAAAACAAAAATAAAAAGGGAAATGATTTTTGTACAACCAATTTTATAAATTTCTACGGACAGTATTTTCAATGGCTAACACAACTCAAATAGATGATTAATTAACTTAACAAATGCTGAAACTCATTAACCACCAATTAACTTCATTAATCACAAATTTGGACGCTATTAAGTAAAATTGTCAAAAAAAAAAAAATAGTTGTTCAAATAAAACAAAAAATATGACTTCCACATTAGCAGAAAGAAAGGAGCAAACAAACCTAATTACCCAGTAGGAATCCCAGTAATAAACTTCACGAAATCGGGAACCAGGAATAACAACAGAACCAGGAACAGGAAGCAGAGTATGGTAGCTAGGGTGAGTCTTGACCTCACTGGATACTTTCCTACTCAAGTTTTTCCAAAGAGAATGAACCTTAATCGCCCATGCTCTAACCTGAGGGTTTTTCACTTTAGGCAAAAAACCCTCAGGGTCAGGGACAAAATCCTGTGGATCAGAGTACACGAGATCATCACCTGCAGCATGAAAGTAAGTTTCTATAAAACGATTCAAATCATGAACGGACACGGAACCGGTGGAGGATTTAGGAAGATTCTGGAAGGCGTGATCCGTTACGGAAAGGGGGAATTTGAGAGGTAAATCGACGTAGGTTTTAGGATCGAAATTGGAATTTCCGAAAGTGTTGAATGCGGTGTGTTGGAGAATTTCGAGAAAGGATACGAGTGGAGTTGAAGGCTTGACGTCATCCATAGTTGATGCTGTCACTGTAACGGTGAAGAGTAATGTTAGTAAAATGTATGAAAAATTCTTGGCCATTGTAGCGTAAGAAACAAGGTGAAGGTGATAATGAATCAATGATTTTGTGAAGACAAGAAAATTGGTGATAATGATTATGATGAAGGAGAAGAAGACAAGAGAAGAGAAGAGAGTGACCTGTGAAGTCGGCAGTTGACTTGAAGCAAAGTGGCGGACTTTTGTTTGCTTTGGTTGGAATGTCACTTTTCAATGTTCCCCTTCTTTCCTTCCCCACTGCTTTTCCACCTATGAGAACAATGCAAAATCAATGGAAGAAGAAAAATAAAACATAGTGGGCGACAAAAGCAGATCACAGTATAATAATTCTTCTTCAGTTTTAATACTTATTTCCTTTTAAAATGGGTGTCGTTTTAGCTAAAAAGAAATTGTTTTAAAACGATTGTCGTTTTCAGTTTTTAATGCAATAATAATATTTTCTTTTCAATTGTATATTTCAATTGAAGTAATCAAAGTATGTGAAAAATTAGTAAATCATTTGAGATCTACAATGGACCAAGAACGATGATCAAATGGGACGACACTTCGGTCTAAGACAGTGAAAACCAACTTCAGTTTACTAGTTATTTTTTTTAGAAGTTTTGGTGTAGTGTGAGACATTATGCTTATACAATTTTTATCGTAATAACTTTAAAGTATTAACTGACATTTTGCTTTACTAACTAATCGGGTATATTATTAACGATAAATATGTTTTTTTATTGATGTCTATAAAAAAATAAATGTGGATAGATGTCAATCTTTTCAATAGATCTTAGTTGTCAAGAGAATAGTGATTTGATCTGGATCAAGATGCAAGCATTGTGAAAGACGATCGAGCATCACTCTGTGTTTGTTAATAGGAGATGGAACCAGCAAACACTTCAACGTTCAAGAATTTTCATGGCTTATTTCAGGTGGACACAATTGTTGATGTTATGCTTGTTGATCCAGGCAAACCTACAATATTTTGTTTTGTCTACTTTAGGTCAAGTTAGTATTGGTCTGGACAATTGGATGCCTTCTTCTATGAACTTGACGTTTGTGTATTCTTTGAAAGTGCATTCAACACATGCGGTGAAATCTTTTTCCTTCGTTTTTCTGGAAGAGTCTCTCAAAGAGGTGTCTTTCTTTGGTCGTTGTAGGACATCTTACTTTCTTTGCTTGATCCTTCCCATGTCTAGCTTCCCTCTGCACTAGATGTCAGCATGTTCTCTTGCGGGTATTTTTAGGTTTTTGAAGGCTGCACGAGAAATATGGAGGGTGGAATAAGAATTATCATCTTATAACTCTCATTGGGCTAGTATCCATATATCATGGGAGTTGGCTAGTCTTTTAGTGAAAAATTGCCTTTCTCACATCAAAAGTTTCCTAAACACACATCGAAATGACGGAAATTTCCTCGGCGGTAGTTAACTACCGTTAATCAAACTGACAGCAGTTAACTACCGTTGGGCCAGCTACATTTAACTACCACTGGGCCAGCTACACTTAACTACCGCAAGGTCAAAGCATCAATTGTGATTTTGCGTGTTTCGGTCGAAAAATCAAAATAAATCGATGCTTATTTGGAATGCTACAAAACTCTGCGGACCTAATATATGTATTTTTATATAGTTGTCTGTAAAGTTTCGTAGCATTCTGAATATGTCTCGATTAATTTTGATTTTTCGACCGAACCGCGCAAAATCGCAATTTTTTTCCAAGTGCGTGTATGGAAAAGTGACCTAGATGTTGAATTTTTTTCAAGATTTTTTGTATGCATGTTTAAGACAAAAAGACAACATCTCCCACAAAAAATTTGAATTTTCCGACAAGAGATAGATTAAATATGAATTTTTAACTACCGCCGATTTTAAACAATTTTTTACACTTATTTTGGCATAAAAATACACTAATTTATTTTTGTGTCTCTTGTCAGAAAATTCAATTTTTTTGTGAGAGATGTTGTTTTTTGTCCTAATCATGCATGCGAAAAATCATGAAAAGATACAACCTCTAGGTCACTTTTCCGGACGCGCACTTAAAAAAATTGCGATTTTGCGCGGTTCGGTGGAAAAATCAAAATAAACCGAGTCTTAATCGGATTGCTACGAAACTTTACAGACAACTATATAAAAATACATATAGTGGATCTTCAAAATTTCATAGCATTTCAAATAAGTATCGATTTATTTTGATTTTTCGACCGAAACGCGAAAAATCACAATTGATGCTCTGGCGGTTTGCCCAACAGTAGTTAACTATCTGCGGGGTATTTGTGGAAATTTTTGAAGTGAGAAAAACAATTTTCCTTTTGGTAGTCGCAAAGATAGAAAAACGGAAAGGAGGAAAAGGAAAGATTTTTTATATCCCTATAGGCTATAGCTGATCCTCTCACTTCCATATTATTTTTTCAGAATTATGATAACTACGTTTTCTCTTTTATCTATATTCTGTATATTATTTTTTTCAGAATTATGATAATTACGTTTTCTCTTTTATCTATATTCTGTAAAACTCAAAATTGGGCATATAATATAATATAATATAATATATAAAAAAAATCAAATTATATTGATGTAGTGTTTGAGTATTATCACACCTCCACTCAATAGCATTTTATTTTACAAAACCGACCATTGAATTTGAAGATTACATCATATAGATCTTTATAAATTTTCACACAAATTTAAAATCATTTAATATATTATTGTGATGTGTTGAAATTAACATTTTAAATACTTTTATTATATGATGTTAATATTGACGCATCTTTGAATAAAAATCATTTATAATTTTTACTTTGAAAGTTATGAAGATCTTTGATATATTATTGTGTAAAAAAGATTAATATTTTTACACATTTATATTTGATGTTTTTTTATAGTTATAAAATCATTCAACTATCAAAAACATTTATATTTTTACTTTAAATTTTAAATATAATTTTGACACATTTATACTTTTAAATTTATATATGACGTTGATAGTTTTTTTTTTTTTGAGAGACATGATGTTAATAGTTGAATGTATCATGTTCTTTGAAAGCTGAAAACATTTATATTTTTACTTTTAATCGAAATCAACGTTTCATAAGAAAAATACCGTTTATAATTTTCAAATGTTAGCGCAACAAAAAAAACGAGACGGCTACGTGACTGCCTGTCTTTTTGCTAGTTTAAGATAAGATAAGTTTGTTTTTTTTAGTTGTTGAAACTTTGAATGATAGCATGCAATATCAGTAATTTTTCTAACTATAGCTAACTTTGGTTATGATTGATTACGGTCAATGATGGAAGGGGAATACTAGTGTTAATAGTGAGAGAGACTTAGGTTTCTAATGAGATAAATATGATTAAAATTTATATGATCATTTACTGGGGCAGATCCATCGTGAAACATGGTGTGGCACTTGCTACACGAGATTATTTCCTTCTTTTTTTTCTTCTATATACTTGACTTAAATAATTATATATATAATATAAGTCGCTCACATATCATAGATTTCTCTCTTGGCCTAATTGTTTATGTTTGATGGATGATTCGTATGACCTGTGTTTCAACTCCTGCCGAGTTGCATTTTTGAATTATTTTTAAATTATTAATTAATAAAAAGGGTGTTGCAGGGATTGAACTTGTAACACCATGTTAAAATGCTCTCACCCAAACCATTTTGCTATACTATCAATGGTCTACTTTATTTGGTCTACTTTATTAATATATATAGTTGCTTTGAAAGTTTTGTCATACCGATATCAAATGTCTAGATCCGCCTTAATCATTTATCATCATGTTATTCTTTCAATTTTTTAAAATCTTATTAACTCTCCAAAATTCAACTGTCAAAACATAAGATGTGGGAGGGGAATGAATTCTCTCATATTATTTCTTTTCATGTTGAATCTTAACTGGTAATCCAACATGTTGAATATGTAACATCATATCATATATTGTTATAATCGTCGTTTTAGGAGGGTTTAAAAATATGGTCCCTTGTTGTACCAAAAAAAAAATAAAAAATATGGTCCCTTGATATTATTAATTTTCCAAAACGAGAGAATCCACAAGGGATTAGGATTCAATATGATAAAAAGTAACATTAGAGGGGGTCATATTTTTATTGCCTACCATCAATTCCTTATCCTCACTTTTAAACACACTATCTCTCATTTATCATATCATCAGGGGTGTTCAAAACCGAACCAAACCAATAGAAAAACCGATAACCGAACCAATCTAAACCAAAACCGCAAAAAACCACACGTGGTTCGGATGTAATCGGATCATTTTCTTGCTCAACCGCATGGTTTGGTTTGGTTTGCGGTTTTCGTTTTACCAACGAAACCGCAACGTAAGAAAAATGTTAATTAAACATATCTCACCTAGACCAATACTTATAGAAACTCAATGGAAACTTTTATAAAATGACATATTTTTTCTCTTGTTAGATTCTTTCTTTACTTTTTATTTAAAAAAAAGTATTTATGTGCGATTTGAAATTTTAGATAATGATAAAATCTTAGTCTTTTGCATTTTTTACAAAATAGGATTATGTTTTGTCCATGTTTTTAACTTGGTCTATGTTGTTGAAAACATTGTAAAATGAAAATGACATTGTAATATTTGATAAAATTTCAAATATTGTTGAAAATATGTCGTGTTTAAGCTTTTTAACTTGATTTTAACGTTGGAAACAAAGAATTGTATCATCTCGAAAAAAACCGCACCAACCGATCCAACCCAAACCACATTGGTTTGGTTTGGTTCAGATTTTATTTTTAAAGTCAACCGAACCAAACCAAACCGCATGTTTTTTTATCTTGCGGTTCGGATGACTTTTACCCTTAAAACCGAACCAAACCGCACCGCAAACACCCCTACATATCATATTAGATAATGGGTTGAAAGTCAAGCTTAAAAATATGAGCATGGATTCATTCCCTAGTGTTTGAGAAAGAGGAAGATAGAAAAGACAGTCAGAAGAGGAAAAAAAATATCTTATTAACAAAAACACCATGCATCCATTTATGTTTAAGTGAATTTTTCGTATCAAACCTCACATAAAATCTGAACATAAGATGTACAACTGCATTTCTAAAAATGAATAGTTAAAAAAATGTTGCAATTCTGTTGACACAAATTTAGACTTAAAATCTCAAAAAATGTTATTTTTATTTTTGAGAGACGGGGCGGGAACAGGAATCTTAGTGAGTCGGAGTGCAAGTGCAAAAGTATCATAAATAATCTGTATACTTGTGTCTCTATCAAATTTGACAGTTTCACGCAGAAGATAAAATTAAAACCACAGGCAGTGAGTCAAGCTTAAGCATTTAATTATATTGCTCTAGTAAATAAATATTAATATATGGCTTAGATGCTAAGCTGTTAATTTGTCTTTTGGCAGTAAATAGAGAAGCAGAGCACAGAACAGAAGACATCAGTCCTGGGATTCCGGACGTTAGACCAGAGATGCCAAAGACCACTACTGAAAGCACAAACTCAGCTCTATGTTTGACCAAAGAAACCAAACTTCAATTCCTTACTATATTGCCGTTACTATCACCATCTTCATTATTATTCAACCTCAACCATAATTTGAGTATTAACTCTTACCAACTCAACATACATAAACTGAAAGATTCCTTATACACACTCTTGTGCTTGCTTGACTCAAAGGAAGAATCCCAACTGGCAATAAAAAAAGCAAGAATATGGAACCTTCTACATCTTCAGAAAAGCAGCCACCAAAAGGAAGAGTTTTGAAGGAGAAGAGAGCAAAGTTTTACATTATTCGAAGATGCATAGTCATGCTTCTCTGTTGGAAGGATAAAGGAGACAAGGAATAATACCGGTAAAATACTCACTCACTTCAAAGAACACTGTTTCTACTGTTCATGTATATTCCATTATTCTAAGGTAAATAAAAATGGTTATAATATTGCAGCTGTTTTATTCTGTTTATAGATTACCAGAGAAGCGCTGCAAGATGACTAGCCTATGAAGGTCAAAAGCAATGTATAAAGAAGGTTTTTTCACCTACTCGGTGAATGAGATGTTGTTGATCTACTATATCATTCTTTTTTACATTGAGTAAGTTTGTAATTTTTCAATATACAAAAGCAATACATCTGTAATAGGAGCTATAGAGAGTGAATCAGTGATTTTATCCACACACAAGCACAGGCAAAGAAATAGGGTAGATGTAGAAGATGAAACCTAGAACAAAAAGGAAATATAGGCCTCAGCTTAGCTCAAATTAGTCTTATATGGCATCCTCTATACATGTAACATGTTGCTTTATAGAGATATTCATTACCCTATGTTTCCCATCCCCCATAACCAAATGTAACGGGCAGTCCACTTGACAACCTTTCCTTGCCTCAGAATCGTTTTCATTTTAGCGCAAAATATGATTTGAGTCCTAACAATAATTAATAAGATTAATTTGACAATCAAAATTCTTGTCTATACTCATATTTAATATAAAGTATTAAATTATATGAACAAATTTAAAGGTTTTGCTAGCAGAGAGTAATGTCTAGATTAATTTAAAATAATCGGCAATTTAAAGGTTTTGCTAGCATTAAGGGTTTTACTACACATAAAATAACTTTCTAAGAATTTCTTGTATAGACTGCATTAGCCTTATTTGTCTTAATTAGATGGTAGTAACCCAAATTCTTGTTCCACACAGTAATCTTACATTTTAACGTTGTGTCAGTTGTTCTTTTTTACAAGGATGATGTGTCAACTGTTAATGGGTTTAATTTGCACAAGCCTTGCTCCTAATGCTAATTGCAAATCTCAAGGACTAAGCAGAACTTTGAATCTGCGCTAAAAATATGACGTAGAAATTGAAAATCAGAGTTTGGAGGTAAACAATACCACCATAACAGTTGTTCCATCCCTTTAAATTTTGTTATATTCCATCCTATCATACAATAATTATGGCTAGATATAAATTTTACAAGTGTCATAAAAATTAAATTAATATTTTAGACAAAATTAAAAAACTCAATGAAAAACCTTGATAAGTGTTGTGACCCATGAGATGTTTTCCAAGTGTTGAGTAGTACACAGATTTCATTAAGAGCCCCATCAGGTTCAAGCCATAAACTAACGCAGCCATTTGCCATAAGCTAACCAGAAAGCATCAAAGGCATTTTAGTTTAGAGAAATAATATTTGTACAACCACTTTGTGACAACTCCTTGACAACTTTCTCTCTCATACTCACATTATGTTTGTATTCTATCTATTCCCTTTTCTCTCTCCATTGTTTTTGACCAATGAAAAATGAGAAAAAAGAAGTTGTAACAAAAGTTGTCACAATTGATTGTTCAAATATCATTACTCTTTAGTTTACATGTCTATCAAAGGCTAATTAGACTGAACTTTTATCTTAACCTCTATTATGTAAAGTAGAGGTGATCAAATGACGGGTTGGGACGGGTTATACTTGTCCCTAACCCAACCTTAAATTTTTATCGGTCATTTTTTAGACTCTAACCCGGGGCTCAAGCAAAAATCAATTTTACATGTCAAATTTAGACCGAGTAGGTTCAAAACACAATTGAAACAAAATTTCAAGGTAATGATTCAATTATGATTGAAGGTTGAATGTGAAAGATTGAATTTTTTTAGTATTTTATGTATGTATTCAAACTCAACATGATTCTTACAATAATACTTTACTATAGATTTCTACCTAAAGTAACATAGATTTCACATAAAATATTGTTTATAAAGCCTCATTACCAAAGTAAAAGAGCCAACAGTAAGGCGTGTGGGTGAGTAAGGGAAGGGTTGGGACGACTTATACTCAACCCTAACACATCCCTAAATTTTGGTCGTGCCAATTCTTTATACCATAACCCGTCCCTAGACCTAAACAAACCCAACGCTTAGCGCGTCAAGTGGGACAGAGACTAGACGAGCTTAGGATTGGATCCTGCTTATAAGGTGGAAGCAGCTCGCAATGACATATCTTTCATTCTTTCTTCATCACTGAGACATCTTTCAGTACTCACCCAATAAATCAAAATATTTCACTGAATTCATCACATTGCCCACATACTTCACATCATAATCATAATTAATTAACATCTACACAAAATTCATCACATTGCATCACATTTACTCAAAACCAAGGTTATGCTTCTAATCAAATTCTAAGCCTGGCTAGCATACTGCATACTCATGAACAGATTTAAGAGATTGAACTACATCAGTTTACTGCATTAGATTGTTACATTAGAATTAAAATCCAAATCATTGATTAATTTCAGCGGTTTCCAACAATTTAAATTCAAACACAAAACCTATTGGAAACAACACAATACAAACAAAATATGGAAGAAAGAATCAAATAAAATCAAATGATGTGAAAGAAATAGAAACAATAGCATAGGAACATCAAGAATTAATATGTATGATAATAGGCAGCACATATAAGAGACACAAAATGGAATCACATGTTCGTAATTCTGACATCGCAGTTCTACAAAGATGTTAATAAATTTGAAATCCAAATCCCTTACTTATACTTATAAGTGAAATAACAATATGAAAGGTCTGTACAAGCGAACCAGCAACGACGACGACGTAGCATCGTTTTCAAACGGGAAGGTTGGTGATATCGTTTGCGGTCTTAACGGAGGGATCAGGATTGGTGGTGGTGGTGGTGGTGGTGGTGGTGGTGGTGGAGGTTGGAGTGGTGACGGAGTCGGAGTAATCATCGTCTTCGTCGTTATCAGGAGGATCAGAAGTGGTGACGTTGACGCAAGAAAAGCGTTCCAAGGAAGAGAAGAAAGCGGAAGAGACGGTGGACCCCACCCAGGTTGCCATCGAATCCAACTTCTCTTTAGATATCAGGCTGCCGTTGTTCTCCATCGTGGTCGACGCCCAATCAGATCTAAAATCTTTTTGTTGTTCTAAGTAAGAATTACAACAACCACCCAAACAACAAGAATAAACAACCTCCTAAATTACCAATTGCCCCTCTAAATATATTAATTATTACACGTTTCCGCTAACTCTAATTTCAAATCATCGCGTCATTAATTGGTCCATTCCAGCGGATTTTAAAATTTATGGTTAAATGTTTAAATTGATCTTGTATTATACTTTAAAAAAAATTAACATCGGACATCCGTTTCACATTTAAATTGTGTGAACTATAGTCACTAAATTATTTGATAAAAAAAAAAATATTATTATGTGAAATAGAAAAACAAATTCTAAGTGGATTCTATGGTGAGGTTTCAATTAGGTCCTTCGCCTGTGGACCACGAGAAAAAAACTGCTGAACGAAATAGACGGTTTAAATTTATTCAATTAAAGATAAGAACATGTATCACTGCTCACATTCAATCTTGTTGGTTTCCACCTATGTTAGTATGTTACAATTCATGTGTTGTAATTCTTCTTTCACAATCACACATGACTCTTTCCTGCAATCATTTGGACTCAAATAAGAAAATCTTAAAATCAAATTATGAACTCTAAAATTAAAAAGTTTCTTCTTCTTCAAAACGAGAAGGAAAAATGAAACTGATATGCAAGGAAGATCTTTTCAACACAAGCCTTCTTCCTTTCCGCGCGCCATGGATTCTTATCACAATTGCGGCGTGAAGTAAAGTGAGGGAAACAACATGTCCATAAAATTAAACCATTCACGGAATGAAGTTGGGGTGGTTGCAAATGCTTTCAATTTGATGATTATTTGTTTTTACTTTACTTTCTGATTTGGACTGAAAATGGGACTGATAATGGAAGAATTGAATCACCAGTTGTAACATAAGCTGAAATCGTTCCACGATAGAATTGAATGTGAGTAGTTATATATGTTCTCACTTTTAATTTAAATAAATCTGAACATCTATTTTATCTAACAGTGTTTTTCTCGTGGTCAACCGATGAGAACCTAATTGGACCCTCACCATAGAATCCACCCACATTCTAATACTAATTTGAGTTTCTTGTTTTTTTTTCTTTTTACGGTAATGGATGTGAAGTCCAAAAAAATATTTAGATGTTAAATTTTTCATGATTTTTTTAAACATGTTTTGGACCTTAAAAACTTAAAATATAGTTTTACATAAAAAAAAAAAAACATTTTTGACTAAAACGAATTAATTTTGAATTTTTAAGACTTCAAAAACTCAAAACAAAACAAATGAAATCTCGTTATACAAATCGAATTTTGAGATGACTTTTTGTAGAGACATCTATAAAAATACATGTAAAAGATATGCAAAGTTTCATAACATTTCATATATGTCTCGATTTATTTTCATTTTACAGACAAATCGTGCAAATTGCAATTTTATTCCGAGTAAGTTTATACTCACGGATCAATTTTTGTTCCCTGATTTTGTATGCATGATTAGAACATCATAATAATCGTAATTAAGAAATTTTGAAATTTTTAAACGATAGACGAATATGAAAGAAATGTGATCAATAACATTCAATAAATATGTGATAAAAAACATTTAATAAATATTTTAATATTCTTACCCAAAAAAAACCAATGTGAAGGAAATGAAAACGGCTTTCTTTGTCGAGGGAGTGAAAACTCGTTACTAGTAGTTTTTTCCGTAAAACTCCATCGTAAAAAAATAGTTGGAATGAAAGCATAGTTGGATTCTAACCTTGTCAAGTTCATGTTTTATATTATAACCTTGTCATTTGAAAATCTTTGATTTTTGATGTTGGATTTTTTTCGATTATTATTTAAATAAGTGGTAATTATCATTAAGGGTCTATTATGGTAATTACCAAAGTGGTCTTTTATTCTTTCCTTCGATTATAGTAACTGCCCACTATCCTATTGGGAATGAGGAGCAGTTGTTGCACGCACCATAACTTCTTGATGGCAGAAGTTATATAAAGGCTTGCAATTCATCTGATTTGATTTCCTAAGTCTAACATCTCTATTTAGAAGACGACTTACACCATCAAAGTGAGATTGTGAAAAGTTTAGAAGAGCCTCAACTTCTTCAAGCAGGAGCAATGGCTAAAGGTATGCCTTGATCCTAATTTAAGTTTCCGCTGTTTAAATAATTATTTCTTCTATGGTTTTAAAGAAATAACTCACATTTGGTATCAGAGCCTTTGAAAACCTCTGCCTTGCTTTTCGTATTCTGATTTTGAGTTTTTTTGCTTGAATCTGATAATTTTCAATTTCATATTTGAGCGTTTTAGATACACCGAAAGGTTGAGCTCATAAAGAAAAACATTTTTTTTTGTTCATTATTCTGAGTTTAAATTTTTATTTTTGGTGTTAAAATGATTATGAAATCGAAATTTGTTAAAAGTGGGTCTGCTATGTTTTCAATCGAGTCAAAAGACCTTTCAAGAGGTTGAAGATGTATGCTCATAATTTTTAAATTCAGTCATTCAGTTTTGTGGGAGTGCCCCATTTTCTCGAACCGACTCAAGCACTTAGTATTACCAATTTTAGTGCCTTATATTATTATCATAATTTATTGCAGTTACGGTTTGCATTTCTGTTCTACTGCTATTGCCATAGGCTTTTTAATTGTTGCGACCAATTTGATTTGCATTGCTTGATTTTATTATTATAATAATAAAATGCTATGCAATTGAGTCATGGTTTATTTGTTTTAAGCTTCATGATGCAGTTCAACATAAATATATTTTGTATCACCATATGTTATATTTGGTACCTGCATTGTTGCATGGTGGTAGTATCACATGCTTATTTCATGTGTGTTACGAATATGACACTTAGTTTGTATGTTGTATGATATTTATGCCTAATCATACAATTGTATAAATTAAAATAAATTGCTTACGGTTTATGTAATTTATTTTAAGTTAAATGTCTAGATGATCTATATAATTTTAATTAATTAGGGAGTAGCCACAACATCTTTAATTATGCAAAATTATATATTAAGTGTTTAAGAAGATCATAGTTGTGACATTGATGGTAATTAATTATATTGAACATAGTAAATCTCATCCCACAGGAATTTTTGCTATGTTTTTGTATAATTAATTAGGGTGAAATATCAATTTATATTTTCTAACTTACCCTCAGGAATTAGGAAAAGGAACATAAATTGATAGTTTTGTCATTCAGTTATATGAATCTAATTGAATAAAGTTTTAGCCTACATGCAAATTTTATGTCACTAGGTTCATAGTTTGAAACATGATTTACGTTGGTAAAACATGATTTGTTTTATAGTCTCGATTTTAATTGTAAGCATGTGCTTAATTTTGCAGCTATGAATTTTTCTGATTTTAAGTGTGAAATTCTCGAACTGAATGTTGAAAACTATAAGGTGTGGAAGGAGCGAATTATTCTTTATTTACGGTTGATGGATATTAATTATGCTATTCAGAAAAATGAACCACCTTCTATTACAGAAACTAGCCTTCTAGATGATGTTGATCGTTATGAAATGTGGGAACGATCCAATCGTCTCAATGTGAAGTTCATAATGACCAACATCCCGACTAGTATTCATGGTTGTTTTGATCGACATAATAATGTTCGAGCATTACTTAAGGCCATTGATGAACATTTTGTACCATCTGACAAAGCACTTGTAAGCACCCTTATTGTGGAGTTTTCAACTATTAAGCTCATCCATATGAAAGGTGTGCATGAGCACATTATGCGAATGAGTGACATTGCAGCACAACTAAAGATAGTTGAGGTTGACATGTCTGAATCTTTCCTTGTTCATTATATTTTGAATACCCTTCCACCTTCGTATGAACCACTAAAAATTTCTTACAACACACATAAAGAAAAATGGCCAATTAATGAACTCTTGACCATGTGTGTTCAAGAAGAAGAAAGGTTGGTGATGGAAATGAATGGATATACTCTGATGACGATTGTGGAAAAGGACATGATTTCGAACCAAGCCAAGGAAAAGGGGAAAGGTAAAATACCTCCCGAAGGTGGAATTAAGAAAAAGTCCAAGTGTTCATTTTGTAATATGAATGGACACATAAAGAAGGATTGTTCTGAATTTCAGAAATGGTTTGAAAATAAAGGTAAACCAATCTCATTTGTTTGTTATGAGTC
>Ga0315915_1003979_pt1 | contig 18712 bp, 10 predicted proteins | sample MpolbnodulesMG_FD_207738 | JGI IMG/M metagenome (GOLD analysis project Ga0315915, IMG submission 207738) | Medicago polymorpha root nodule microbial communities from Los Angeles, California, United States - branched nodules | ecosystem: Host-associated > Plants > Roots > Nodule | place: USA...
TTAAAGGATCTTTCTATTGTTGTTTGAGGTAAGTTCCGACGGCAACGTCGTCGTCGTTGTCAAACTCTGCAAATTCCGGTTAGAAATCGCCTCTCTCATACCTGTTGGTTTCCACTACGGTTCAATCCCCGTTCCGACAATTAATCTTTCCAGGCTTTTCAGTCCTCACTGCACTACTTCTTCTGCTTCTGCAAGTGCTGTGCAACCATTACATCATCAATGAAAATCGAAACTCTAGTTTTAGGTATACATTTTCCTTCCTTCGTTCATTTCATTCTATGCTACAATCGAATTTCTTTTACGGTTATCAATTTCAACCAACTGTGCAGGTGCTGGCCAAGAAGTTGGAAAAAGCTGTGTAATAGTCAACATCAATGGAAAGAGAATCATGTTCGATTGCGGCATGCATATGCGTCACACTGACGATCGTCGTTTTCCTGATTTCCCTAAAATTTCACGTTCTAGAAATTACAATGATGCTCTTGACTGCATTATCATCACTCATTTGTAACTTCATCATTCATTTCTTCATCTTTTTTAATTTTATTTTTATTTTTATAATGTATTGTTTTTTAAATTATTTTTTTGATGTTGATGTTGGTGCAGTCACTTGGATCATGTTGGAGCATTGGCTTACTTCACTGAAGTTTGTGGGTATAGTGGGCCGGTTTATATGACAGTGAGTCGCTTATTACCTGTTTGATGAAATGTTTGAATCAATGTAATGTTGTGAACACTGTCTTTTCAATGCTCGCTCTAATACTCACTCTTTTATTAGATGAAATCAATGTAGGACCCAATATTTTATGCGGTTATCATGTCTTAAGTGTGAGACCCGCATTAATTTCACCTGATAAAAGAGTATTCCTAACACTATATGATGTGTTGTTGATTTATTTCTATTATTATTTTAGCCCGACTTGTATTTGATTTTAAGCAGTACCCAACAAAAGCTTTGTCTCCTCTGATGTTGGAAGATTATCGAAAAGTGATGGTCGATCGTCGGGGTGAGGAAGAAAAATTCACTTCTGATCATATTGCTGAGTGCATGAAGAAAGGTAACATAGGATTCTCTTTTCCTTTGCAGTATCTATATGTTGGTTTGAGTTAGATAAGACATGTCACCGAGGAATGCAAGATACATGATGTATATGCTGGCATAGTTGCTTATGACTATGTTTAAGTTAGAATTCTATGTAGCTACTGTGCACAAGGATTTTAATGTAGAATAAATATTATTTTTCTGGTCTATAAATGTCATTTCAGTTTTTATTTTCTTCGTAATTGATTATGTCGAGAGAGAGAAACTAGGATTACACGGTTTACATTTTTGTGTGAATTTTAAAGAAGATTCTGCTATGCTCAATCAGTAGTTTGGTGTGTGTTTTAGACTTTTGCACACATCAGTTTCCCACCCAAAATCACCACACTTCTGACATTAGCATCTCAATTTTATATCTTGATTATACTTTTTCTAATTTGATTTGATTCCTGTAAACAGTTATTGCCGTAGATTTGAAGCAGACTGTGCAAGTAGATGAAGACCTGCAGATACGTGCATATTATGCAGGACATGTAAGGCTTGTGAACTTCATCAATGAACTCGTATTTCCTTTGCAGTAATAGATTTAACACCTGTTATTTTGATTATTTTCTCACCGTAGAAGTTCTTGTGAATTTTTGTGTAAATAAGATGGTAGAGTATTAGATGCCAAAAAAATTGTCAAATTAGAAACCATACATAACATAAACAGAATGCGATGAAAGAGTCTTGTTGAAAGTCTGGAAGGGGTAGGATTCTCAGAGTTCTGACTGAACGTGTCCAGTATCATTCAAGATTAGGGTTTAAACTTTAAATAGTTTAGATAGCAGAAGAACAATAGCAATGCAAACTAGTCATGAACATTTATTTCCCGAATTAGTCCAGTTGGGAGATCTTTTGATTTTGCACCTGCAAATACCATAACTGCTGAAGAGAACTTGGTTCTGTGAAACTCCTATCTGCAAGGTTCGGGTAAGGGTTGGACACATTATGTGGGTGTATACGAGGCCATCTTACCTTGTATTTGCAAGAGGTTGATCCATTAGGTGAACTTATTCCTTTTCAGTCACATGGTGACAATTTCAACTGATGTACCAATGTTCCCTTTCAGCATTGTTACCAAACTACAACTCTGAAAAGAAATTATTATTTAAAAACAGTGTGATAAGATAGTCGACTCTTACTTAACACACACACACACACACTCCCTCTGGCCTTAATTATAAGCAAAACTAGGTCAAAGAAAATCGATGTACACTTATTATTTTTTGGAATCGTAAATGTTTGTATGTTAGTGATTGTTGATGTACAAATACATCAACTTTCTTTGACCTACTTTTGCTTACAATAAAGTCCGGAGGGAGTATACAGTAATTTTGGGATGAATGTTGTCCTTCAATATTGTGAAACACTTGAATGGTTAATTCTGTTCTTGATCTCAAAAGTTGTCCCTCAATTTCCATATCATCTAGTTCCATCATATGTCTGATTCCTGATCTTTTAGTTAAACTTAAGCATAACCGCTGGGCTATTGAAGCTCTTCACTTAATCTACCCACGTTACAGACTGAACTGATAGCCCAACCTTAGCATTATTACTCCTGCCATGTGAAGTAGCGTTGCTTGTAAGATAACTCGTAATTTTATACGAGGATGTTTTTGACATTAATATTTTGTAATTCAGGTTACTTTTGCTGTTATATCTATCTTGTATGAATCGTTTTTGTTCTTTCTATACCTTGAATTGATATTTTAGTACTCTTATTTGACCTTTCAGCCTATTTTTGTTATAAATTGTTAAGGTTATTGGAGCTGCAATGTTCTATGTAAAAGTGGGAGACGCAGAAATGGTTTATACAGGAGACTACAATATGACACCAGATAGACACCTAGGAGCGGCTCAAATTGATCGACTACGACTTGACCTTCTTATAACTGAGTAAGAAGAACATCATTGATTGTGTAAATCTGCCTTATAATGATATCTTCAACGTTGTATTGAAGGCTATAAATGATATCTTTTACATGTTTATTGTTTATAGGGTATACTAATTGTATTAGTTCATATCTCGATGATTTATTTACATGTTTATGTTATTGTTAGAAATATGAACCAATCATTGGTCTGCCCCTAACTAGTTTGATTTTTGGAAAGTTGGTCCTTACATGCTATGCTATCAAAACATTAATGATCAAGTGAAGTGATTATATATTTATTTTTTTTGAATGAGAAATGTTGGTTGTTATTTTGTTAGCAGAGCAAGTTGAACTCATGACATCCTTATTACTTCAAACTTTATGTCCCTTCCTCAAATCACCAAACCATATTTTCACTCCTACATGACCAAGTGGCTATGAGATCACTTCTTGTGCCCTCATTTTTCTTTATTTAACCAATTTCATTTTTTCGATTAAATGTATTTTCCACCTTAATTTGTTAATCTTGTTATGCTTTCTATCCTAATTTGTATAATTGAACATAGGAGTGTCAAATTTTGCAAATTATATTGCCATTGTTATGTTTACAACTTACAAGGTCCAGCAACATTCATATGCATTTTAGGTGTTTCTTTAATATTTAATAATGGTTCATTATGGTTTCAAATGCAAGTACCTGTTTTTGTTTTGCACTCACTGCTTGTTGTTATAAGAAGGATTTTCTTGGACTCGCTTCTGATATGACTCTAAAAATCTCATTTCAGATCCACTTATGCAACTACGATACGTGATTCAAAATACGCTCGAGAGAGGGAATTCCTCAAAGCCGTATGTATTTTCAAAACTTGCTTCAAAGAAACTGAACTAGAAGTGTTTATTTAATTTGGTACCTTATTTTATCTCAGAAATCTTTGAAGTAGAAGTATTGTTGATCTCACTTTCCATTGACCTGTCCTTAGTTATATTTGAAGTTGACCTTTGGTGTTTTAGAGAGTTCATGTTTTGACTGAAGTAAAGAAGGAATGGTGCTCTGGATTTGTGCCATTTTGCTCCTATTTGGTGCATTTTGTTGGACACATGATAGTTATTACAAAGAAATAGGGGAAAATATCCCTCGATTACAATATAGACTCTAGATCTTTGAGTGTCTGTACCTCATGATATCATTATGAACCTGTAGGTGCAACTTCCACGTAGCGTCGTCCAGGGATGCTTCTACTGCGACCTAGAAAAAACTCATTTTACTTCGCTCTGACATCTCTTTTCTGCTATTGGGTCTTGATTGTTTTGTTGTTGTTGTCTAAGACCCCAATTCTTTCCCAAACTACTAGTTTACCCTCCTCCTCTCCTCTCTTCTATTATTTACACATACTGTGGTATCCTACCCTCTGTAACCACCCAAGTCTATTAGCTATATATAACTGTTTAATGGGGTTATCTAACAACTTTATTAGAATATTTGGACCAAGTTTATTTGGTCCGAGAAAACGTTTTTTATTCTCATTTTCATTATTCTCTTTAGATTACAAAACTTTAACCTTGTTTTCAGTTCCACTGTTGTTTGTTTTGAAAGATTTGTGTGGTAATGGTGAAATCAATTCTTTTTCTAATCACTATTTCCTCTACAAATCTATGAAAACAGGGAACTGAGTCATGTGACAATTTTGTTATTAATAGTGAAAACAAAAAGTAAAAGCATAAAATGTTTCTTTGAAACCAAATATGCCATTGACTCTAGCGTTTTAGGTTTTTTTATGTTTGTTTTGTTGTAGTTGTAGAGAGAGTTGAGAAATGAGGAAAAGGAATTTTGGTACTAGTTACAAGCCCATATAATGGATAGTCTGGAAGTTTGGTTGGCTATTTATGTCAGTATATACATTTTCCTGCAGTCCCCTTGTTTTATTGTTTTAGGAGGGATCAAGATCTTATCCCATGCTATCATCTTTTCATTTGTCTCCATTTTTATTATATTTTTTAGTTTTTTTAATCAAGATTTAGCTCATAGTTTTTGTTATTGTACTCCTCCTGTATGCTAGTGCCAAGATTTGTTTGTGGCTTTTCTATTATGCTGTCTTAACATATCAAACTAAAACCAAAATATTGTCAAGGATCCAGTATTTAAGATTTATAGCGCTTTTATTTAAGTTAAATCTAAAGTATTTTATTCAGTGAAGTTTGTTATAATTAATTTCTATGTTCGATATCTAGACATCATTTGCATTTCTTTGTTCTTAAATGAGGAGTCCTTGTTTTAATTTGGAAGAAAGAATACATAACTGCTCTTCAATAAGCATAAAAATCAAGTTACAAATTTAATTTGTTTTTTATTTTTTCATTTTGAATTTCATGCCTGTGTTTCTTTTACTTTATGATTTACTTTTGATCCCAGTACACTGATCTACAATTACTCTTATGTTGGATACTAAATTTCAAATTAATTGATTTAGGTTCATAAATGTGTTTCTGGCGGAGGAAAGGTGCTTATTCCAACATTTGCTCTTGGAAGAGCTCAGGTATTCTGTTTGCTTTAGCTAATGACTGTAGAATAAATTATTGCATATAATGATTTCATGTTGAGCTTCTGCCCTTCTTATCCCTAAACGCTCTTTCAAAGGGACAAGACGAGGGGGAGGAAAAGTAGGCGGGAGAGAGATTAGTGTAACTTCTTTTGATGTGCATTTGTGCGTATCTTTTTTGGGAAATTTTTCTTAATGCTGTCCTTAATGTTTTATGCTGGATTTCTGGCAAGTTATTGTTTCCACGGTTCATCATTTATAATGTTGATAATATCCCTTCCTTTTTCTTTAATTAGCCTTTTACAGGTCATCAAAAATGGATTTACTGAACAGCGCTTTTATAATATAGACTTTGTAGAACTTTTATAGAAGCTTATCCAAATATCTTAATATAGTTACTAAATTAATTAAGTAAAATTAAAATAGACATCGATATTATTACAAAAAAAAATGATATTGATATTTTTTCAATGTTTGGAGATATGATATTTTTGAAGTTAATCTCTATTTAGTTTTCATTTTAATCGCACAAAAGACATTTTTCTTCAATCCATTATGACCAAGGTTGGATTAATGAACCATGAAGTGAACTACTTAGGATTCTGGTTCAGTGACCCGTTTAGGTATCGAAATTAAGGACATGGATCAAGATGTGACAAGGTTGTTGTATATTCACCAAGTTATTATGATATGTAGGAACTACGTATTTTGTTGGATGACTACTGGGAGCGCATGAATTTGAAGGTTCCTATCTACTTCTCATCAGGTTTGAATTAGCTAGCATCCCTGGTTTACAGATACACTTATTTATGCCAAATATTATCACATGCTTTTTTCTCTTTCACATTCAAATCCTACACCGAAACTTTGCTTTAGGGGGTTATCTTGTTTTTGACATTGAATTGTGTTCTGATGCTAAAGGTATGACAACATATGAAATCTTGTAAATAGAGTACATAACAAAAAACCTGCTTCAATTTTCAAAAATAAAAGAAAGAAGTGGAGGGCTATTGTGATACTAACAACACGGAATGTACCTTGGTTATATGTGACGCCTATGAATTTTTAATTTTCATCATTGATTTAGGCTCGAACATAGCAATAAAGTTATTTTTTGGTGCCTTGGTTTTATGTGACTTCTGAGCTGTATATCTTCATATTGGTGTACTTCTCGTTATTTTTTGGTATCTGTGTTACATGTTAATTCTACTAACTATTTGAATATGGATTTTTTTTTCCAGGATTAACTATTCAAGCTAATATGTATCACAAGATGCTTATAGGTTGGACAAGCCAGAAGATTAAAGACACATACTCCACACATAATGCATTTGATTTTAAGAATGGTGATATTTTTATTTATAAAGTTCTCTGAAATTTCAAAATTTTATTTCACGTGTGAAGTCACATCTATGCATGAAACAACATCACCAAGCATTTTTCCCACTAGTTGGAACTGTTGGATCAAACAATGTTATAATTCCCAGTCATCTTCACATGCAATTCCATTTTTCTAACAACAAAAAATTTGTAGCAATTCCATTATTCTGTTATACAAAGCCTTGTGTTCGAGCATTCTTGTGGTTAGAGATGTTCTTTATATTCAACAGCCTTTACAGTTAGTTGGTATAAATAAATTACTTTGCTAAATGATTATGAGATTTAAGGTGAAAAACACAAATTTCCAGACAGCACAAAAGGGGGGTTTTGGGGGCTTGTTGAATTTGAAAGATTAGAAAAATTGATAGTAAGTGATGCAGGCGAAGGATTTATATGTTATGGGGTAACTCAGTCGACTTTGTGGCTAAAATAATGATAGTTGACTGACAGCTGTCAATAGTACCCTAGAAGGTCAAAGCTGAATGGATGATTGCATCACTTCATTAGGCATTAGGCATCTATAAAATTACAAGAGAGGAAGTATGTCGGCCACCTCATTAGGCATGTCATCTATATTGCACTTTTTACAAATGCTCGAGTAGATCTGGTACAGAATGATAGATATTTTATATCTGGCGCTGACAATTTTAAGTATGTTGAAAAAGAAGAAAAAAGCTTTAGTAAATTGGTTTAGTTTTTGAGGAGATGTTTTCTTTTGTGTTTAAATATGTGATATAATGATGGTGTGGTGTGCCCTCTAACTTTGATGAACAAGCTGAAGAGTGTTGAGAAAAATGTCCAAGTCCTTCGTCATTAAATCCCTGATCTTTCATCTAATAAAACATATATTCATGTTCCAGGTCAGGAGGTGAAAAATTGAAGAAAAATGCTTTTAAGTTCTATTGGAGTATATGTGAAATTGTGCTCCAAATTAAATTTACTTATAAAGAAAAGAACTTAATATAATCTAGTCATATTTTTTTTTATTGCATGCTATAATAGCTGAGAACGGAGGTATAATTTGTTGCGTAAAAACGTATCATCTGATAATGTTCTACGTCTTACTCTCCTGGTTTGGATGCTGCAGTTCACAAATTTGAGAGGTCTATGTTAGATGCTCCTGGTCCTTGTGTTCTCTTTGCCACTCCTGGGATGATACTTGGTGGATTTTCACTTGAAGTTTTCAAGCACTGGGCACCTTCAGAAAAAAATCTTGTCACTTTGCCTGGGTATGCCCATTTATATTCTTTTTCTTTACTTCTTTCCTTTTTAACTTTTATAGTAGCTATGCCGATTAGATAGAAGATGAACAAAATGCAGATAAATGTCCTCCACAATTGGTGTATCACATTTAAAAGTATATGGATATGAAACTATTTTAAATCTGCTACCTAGTAGTCAAGTGTATTTTGATTGCTTGATGACTTGGTGCGGATAGTTTGCTGGTTTTGTGGCAACATAGGGGACATGCCTTCACTAGGCACTTGAAAAATTGTTACCATTTTGTGATGCTTCTAGAACAGGGGCTTTCCTTATTAGTCTGGAAATTTGGGGTTTTGGGGGCTTAAATGTGTCATTGTTGTGGATATTATTGGTTGCCCGTTACGCTAACTTCAATGAAGATTTGGTTTGTTCTCTCTTGATCTTTCTACAGTGTGTCAATACTGTGTGCATAGAGATGCTCCCTTGCCCCATTTCTTTTCTTGTCTCTTCAATATACGATTTTCATTTTAAAAAAAATGTGTGAATGCCTCATTTGTGTCGATCTTATTGGCTGCCAATGAGAAAAACTAAATGAAGGTTTGGTTTGTTCCCTTTCCCCATTCCTTTTGTCTTTTCCCTAGTATTATTTTTCTTTATGTATACATTCAACTTATTATTTTAATATATATATGCATGAGTTGTTTTTTTTTTTTTTTATAAATTCAGTTCCGTGTTGGTTTTGTAGGTATTGTATGGCTGGAACTGTAGGGCATAAATTAACGTCAGGTAAGCCCACCAAAGTTGATACAGATCCTGATACTCAGATAGATGTGCGTTGCCAGGTACATTTTATCTCCCACCCTCTTATTTACAAGGAAATTTATCTTCTGTGCAAACAATTCATCAGGAAAATAAGTATCAGCAGCAGCATATACCAAGTAAATAAATCTTCCTAGTAATCAAAATAAGTAGCTTAAAAAGTAGGAAACTAATACCTCTTTACTTTCACAGATTATACTAGTCTAAGTTCATGAGTTTGGTGCAATGGGTTTGCAACTGACTTGACTTGAGAACAAGTATACATCTGAAACCATATTTCTTATGTTGATTGTTTGTTGGATAGATAAAACAAAAACCTCTATTGCTTAAGTTTACATTGGAGTACAGGGTGAAAATAGGTTTTTTAAGAAGTTCGTGCTCCATTTCAGCTAATGTTTGTGCCGCTTACTGAAGTTCTCCATTTATCACAGATTTGATTGGAAAATTGAGCACTTTTGAAATAAGAGAGATATAATGTAGTACTATTGAAATCAATTTTTTTTCTTTCTAATCTTGAAATGCATGAATCCTAATAAATCCATAGTTAAAAAGTAAATTTTAGAGTTAAAGGTCAATTTGATTGTCCCAAGATTAAGATACCTCACTACTTCAGCCATTTAGATATTGTTGCCACCAGATTAGTCCGTTAAAGATTGAAGTGTCACCATATTGGTCCTCAAAATACGCTGTTGTTACAAATTTTGTCCATAAGGATAATTAAAGTGATGATACAAGGACTAAGTGAATATACTATATCTTTCAATCTTTGAGGGACTAATTTGGTGACAAAAATTCTTCAGAAGACCAATATGGCGACACTAATCTTTTGGAGATCTAGTCGGGGGTACTCTAAATTGTAATAAAATTAGTTAAAAAATGTATAGTACAAATTGACATGGAAGGCAATCTTTTTTTTATAAGCTAAAAATTTAGTTAAGAAAAAAGGAAAAACTTAGACTGGTGGGACATGGAAGGTAATCAAGTCGTGCTCATTTAGTTTATTGAATAATTTTGTATTTTGTCTTAAATTGACAGATTCATCAGTTGGCTTTTAGTCCTCACACTGACTCTAAAGGGATAATGGATCTTATAAAATTTCTCTCCCCAAAGCATGTTATGCTAGTGCATGGTGAGAAGCCTAAGATGGTTTCTCTACAAAAAAGAATTCGTTCTGAATTGAGGATTCCGTGTTCCAATCCTGCAAACAACGAAATCGTACACATTCCTTCAACTGAGTACGTAAATGCAGAAGCCTCCGACACTTTCATCAAGTACGTAAATGCAGAAGCCTCCGACACTTTCATCAAAAGCTGCTTGAATCCAAACTTCAAGTTTCAGAAATGCAGTTCAGTGGACACATGTAACTCTACTCTTATAGACAGAAACTTAACACCTGAACTTCAAGTTGAAGATGAAAGAGTAGCAGATGGAGTTTTGGTCATGGAGAATAATAATAATAAAAAGGCAAAGATTGTACACGAAGATGAAATTTTGCTCATGTTGGACGAAAAGAAGCACGAGGTTTAGTTTACATATTGGTAAATGGTGGTGACACAATATATTGCTTAACTAATTAACAAGATCTATTGACTTATGTTCTTACATTCAAAGCATTGTGGTGACTGATCTCGAGGGAAACAGTTAACATTTTGGAGAATATCTGCTAATATAGTAATTCCGCGCATCTCTCTTTTGAAGCATTATTGTTTTAGGAAATCTTCCAAAGTACAACTAAAGCAAACTGTGAATATGAAAGGTTGCAAGGAAACTAATTTAGCATTGTAGAGCTCTGAGTTATGGATATGAATTAACAGAGCACCAGATGGAATGAGAATCAGTTAAACAGAACAGCATGAGTTAGAATTATTATGCATTTCTTTGCAAGGAACTTGATTGAGAATAGGCTTGTGCAGCAATAACATAGAGCATTTTGCTGTCTGGATTAACAAGATTCAGAAATTATGTGCTCATAATTTAGGCTCTTGTGTTTATGATGCTGGAGAAAGGAAATTGTGTTATATTGGATCATTTTTGAATTCTTGATAATGTTTGTAGTATTATTTAGATATTTAATTGGGGTAAATCAAGAATTATTCATAGGCGCTATATTGTTTTTCAATGAATCGTATTTCATTTTGATATTTTTTTTAACAAAACATTTCAATTTGGTTTTATTGTCCAAAAAGACTGCCTTCTGTATATGAATGAAATGCTGCCACTTGTTGATTTTTTTTTACCTAAGAGGATACGATCAAATGGAGAAATTAATAAACACCGGAAACTAAATTTGTTCAAATACATTTAAACCAAACATGATTTTTCACAATTTTAAATTTGAGTTGATTTGATTTGATTTGTGATTTTCTATCGAGTTGATTCAGTTATAAACACTATTTAATACTACCACGTGTCCTACTAGACGTGTTCTTGCAGGAGGAAACAAGTGGGAAAAGAAATGTGGTAAAATAGAGTCCACAAGAATAAGTAAAGGACCAAGACCAATATGATTAATTTCACTGTCCTTCTCTGTCAAAAATAATTAATTCATTGTCTTTCTAGCAGGAAATGGACAAGGACAATTACTAGTACGGGTGGGCATCGGTTCGGTTCGTGTCCAAACCCCTAAACCGAACCAACCCACGGGTGAAGAGTGATAACCCTATTGAACTAACATTTTGAATCGGGTTGTTCGGTTTTGGGCAGAACCGGTTCGGGTCAACGGGTTGATGAAGAGAAAAAACGTAACAGCCATTAACTCAAAAAAAAAAAAAACCCATTAACTGCAACAACAACAACCAATTTTTTCTTCAAATATTCAACACAGCCAGCATCAACAAACAAGAAAGATAAACATATCTAGAAATTGATACAAGTAATGGAGAGAAGATAGGTCAAACAAAGGAAGAATGATAGAAGCTAAGGATGGAAGAAGAAGAAATTAGAAACGGAGAAGAAGAAGATCTCGTTAGAGAGAGAAACAAATAAAGAAAGGAAGAAAAATCTAGATCTAGTTTTTGTTCTTCTTATAATTTGTGATTTTATTTTATGTTATATGGTGTTTGACAGAGGTGGATTCTAGGGTGAACCTTCATCAGACAAGTGCTTCACCGAGTCCATCATGAGCAATAATTGAGAGCCATTAAATTCATTAAACTTATAGATCCTACCATACACTGCCAACACTAAATCATTTTTTCCATCTTCATCCCTCTTGCTCTTGCCTCTTCCTTCCACTTTTCCATTAATGGTACCTCACCAACTCTCTCATATTCTTGTTTCCCAACAATAAAAAACGCACATAAAAATGTTCTTTTACTCTCATATCCAACATTTTTTGTCTTTGTAATATATATTGTATACAAAAGGGTTACATAGTGAGTTATGACATCAACCTAATTCCTTCTGTTGCCATTTCAAACTATCAACTATAGATTGAGTTTTCTCTTTGAATCAAAGCCAAATCCAAGAAAGGGTGTTCATAGATTTTGAATAGGACTTGTGAAGTGAAATGAGTTTTTTTAAGGAAAAAAAGTAGTTTCTAATTATATATTTTGAATTAATCTTTTAGGAAAGGGGGGTTGTGGTGGTCGTGGAGGGGCAATAAATGGGGTTTCAACGGTGTTGTTGAACTCATGAGAGTCATAGCCAAAAACGAGAAAGATGAGAACAAGGATAGTGTGCGGAAATATATTTGTGTTCTTAATTTTATCTCTAACACATCTAAACCTTTAATTTAAATCTGATGGTGTACAAAAGTGGTCCACTGGTGAACTACTTGTTTGATGGTTCACCCTAGAATCCACCGTTTGACAGAAAGTATGTTGGGGTTACCACATGAAAACTAATAATATAAATATTAAATTAATAATAATATCGGTTTGATCGGGTTCATTCGGGTTCCAATGGGTTCAAAATAAGCACCCAAACCGAATATATCTATATTAACCCGTGGAATTTACCCGTAACCCGTTTTAATCAGAACCAAATGTGTAAACTAGGGTTGGATTTGTCAGGTAAATTCGGGTTGACCCGTATTTGTCCACCCTAATTACTAGTAATTTATTAGCAAGCCTGTCACATATTTTATATACTAAATCCACGACGGACCAAACCACGTGCATACATTTTCTTGGAGGCACATACATACATTTTAATACCTTTTTAAAATATTTTTTGTTAGTATTATATTAGGTTTTGGATTATAATAAAGATCATATACATCATTTATTGAATAATTTAAAATGTAGATTTTAGTTTATAATAGTGATCGAATGATGTATTAGTTTAATTTATTATTTTTTATAACGTTTTATGTTTCAAAAATAATCGATGGTTTTTATCCCATAATATTAATTTATAGGGAAAAACGATAGCTTGTGCCCTTAAAGAAGTATTTTCTTGGAAATTATGCGTTCAATATTGTAAAAGTTTAAATATAATTTTTTTTTGGACTAATAAACGATATTCATTCATTCAAATTGATATAGTACATCGACATAATACAAAACCAAATTCGCTAAAAACAAAAAGGATTAATTTGTGAACAAACTCACAACATCCATGTTAATAGCATAAAACGACAAAGTACTTATGCCTACAAATATGACTAATATGACTATATTCAAGTCTCCGGAATACTCATGTCTCTGGATCTGCAACGTTGACGACGCCAAAGTCATTGTCATTAATCGGATATGCACTTGCTCAAAGCTAATCTTTCAACCTGAATCAAATAAACACCGTACTAAAAAGGGAAATCAAAAACACACCACACAAAGACGGAAAATCAAAACAAACAGAGTCGTTCAGAGACGACGAAATCACAAAAACAAACGAAAGAAAACAGAAAATATGTTAAATCACTTATTCAATTAGGATAGAAGGAAAAACAACTCGGAGAGATGATTTTTGGGTCAAAATTGACCATGAATCACCCATCTAACAAGAAAAAGAAGAAGAAAGGGGTGACGGCTAGGGTTTGAGAAGGAGAGAAGAGAAAGAGAAAGAAAGGGTAAAAATTTAAATTTTTAATACAAGATTTATTTCTTATTTCCCTTTATAGCATTACCCTAATTTATAATATACTATTATATTGTATTGTGCATTTATAACTAATTTTCTAAAAACCAATCTAAAATAAACTGCATTAAATTGAACTGAATCGTTTTTATAAACTAATCATCTAAAATCGAAATGAACGACATATGATTTATCTTGAAATTGAATAACTTTTTATTTCAAAATCGATTCAAACCGTACCACAGGTATTCCTAATAAAATATTGGACTTTTGTTATGGAAAATCCTAACAACTTTCTATTTCTAATGAGAGCAACAATAAATGATTGTATTTTTTTTTGTCACAAGAGCAACAATAATTGTTGTTAATATATGGTTCATAAAATGGAATTGAAAGTATATTCCCATGCTACAACTACTATAAATTAAAGTCTTGTCTAAAGCAACCATCAAAGAAAAAGAAAATGGGATCCAAAACTCCCATTCATATCCTTCTTATCTCATTTCCAGGACAAGGACACATAAACCCTCTTCTTAGACTAGCAAAGTGTCTTGCTGCAAAGGGTGCTTCTGTCATCTTCATCACAACAAAGAAAGCTGGCAAGGACATACAAACTGTTAACAACATCATTGAAAAATCACTCACATCAATAGGTGATGGTTCTATTACTTTTGAGTTCTTTGATGATGGTTTACAAGATGATGATCCTATCAGGGCAAATCTTTGTGACTACATAGAACAACTAAAACTTTTTGGGAAACCATTTGTGTCTCAAATGATCAAGAATCATGTTGAGTCAAACAAACCAATTTCTTGTATCATAAACAATCCTTTTGTTCCTTGGGTTTGTGATGTAGCTCATGAACATGGTATTCCTTCTGTTTTGTTATGGGTTCAATCCACTGCAGTTTTTGCTGCTTACTATAACTATTTCAACAAACTGGTATGTTTCCCTTCAGAAAAAGAACCTTATATTGATGTTCAATTACCTTTTCAAGTTCTTAAATACAATGAAATCCCGGATTTTCTGCATCCTTTTAGTCCATATCCATTTCTAGGGACACTCATCTTAGAACAGTTTAAGAATTTATCTAAAGTGTTTTGTGTTTTAGTAGAAACCTATGAAGAACTAGAGCATGATTTCATTGACTATATTACAAAAAAATCAATCCTCATAAGACCTGTTGGTCCATTGTTTAAAAATCCAAATATTAAAGGTGCAAGTAATATTCGCGGTGATTTTGTTAAGAGTGATGATTGTAATATTATAGAGTGGCTAAACACAAAGCCAAAAGATTCTGTGGTTTATATTTCTTTTGGGACTATTGTGTACCTTCCACAAGAACAAGTGAATGAAATTGCATATGGGTTATTGGATTCTAATGTTTCATTTTTGTGGGTACTAAAACCACCTCCTAAGGAAGTAGGGTTAAAAGAACATGTTTTGCCAAATGGGTTCTTAGAGGAAACAAGTGAGAGAGGAAAAGTTGTGAAATGGAGTCCACAAGAAGAAGTATTGGCTCATCCTTCATTGGTATGTTTCATAACACATTGTGGTTGGAATTCATCAATAGAAGCACTTAGTTTAGGAGTTCCAATGTTGACATTTCCAGCATGGGGTGATCAAGTCACAAATGCAAAGTTTTTGGTAGATGTTTTTGGTGTAGGGATTAGATTGGGTTATGGTATGATTGAAAATAAATTTGTAACAAGAGATGAGGTGAAAAAGTGCTTATTAGAAGCAACAATAGGGGAAAAAGCTGAGGATTTGAAGCAAAATGCAATCAAGTGGAAGAAAATGGCGGAGGAAGCAGTGGCCATTGGTGGATCCTCTGATCGGAATCTTGATGAATTTTTGGAAGAAATTAAGAAAATCAAAATGATTGCACAATAATAATGATTGTACCATAAATGATTGTACCAACTTTTTAGACATAACATCATGGAAACATAAATGATTCAGTACTATGATTCCATGATTTGTTGGGATATGGTCACCGTGTCTCTTTGTAAGTTATTTTGAAACAAAAAATATCTTTAAATATAAGCTACCATAATTATTAATCAACTTTGACATGATATATAGGTCGTTGAATTCATTATAATTTGTAAATAGGTACGTGAACTATTTTGAAATTATCAAATAGATTCCTAGGAAAACAAATAGAAATATAAAGGTTGATCTTAGGGGTTACAATTTGAAATTACAAATATTTATACCTATAATTTTAATCAAAGTCTAACTAATTTCACAAAAAAATAATGGTTGTAATTTATATTCATTTGCGCAATAAAAAGAACGGATAGACGGACACTCTGAACACTTGTACTAATAGAAAATATACTATTTTTTGAGCGATTATTTGAATTACACTAACACTAGAAATACTTAGAATTAAATTATCAAGTCAATATTTGGGACAGGAGCAACTTATCTTGAATCAACTTGCTTTTACTGCTTCTTTTGCTTCTGCTATAGTTTGGTTTTTGGAGGTCATAGTGAAAAAAATGTTAAACAAGTTTTTCTTACTGTCACCTTACAGAATTGTAATTCCAGGTTGAGTTATATATATGGTTCATTATTAAACATGATTTATGATTAGATAATATGACATTGCTTGCTTAAAACAACATGATATAGCCATATAACATTCGATTCGTGTAATCAACACTGCATAACAAGAACAACGAGTCAGCATCAAACACACGATATGCAAAAGGAAGGAACATAATCAAGATTGAACTTTCCTAAGACTTGTACAAGGCATCTGCAACAAGATTTATCTCTTGGAAACATTCCACAAAGTAGAATATGATACAGTGAAACTACCCTAATTAAGGAAGAATCCCTTAGGGAGGGAAGGGATCCAATGAACGAGGTTGAAACACTTAAAAGGAGGACTACTTTCAAATTCACATCACTACTTCTAAGGCTAACTATCATGACTACTAAGATCTCAAGGGAACAACGACTAAAGCCACTTGCTCCCCCCTCTCTTAAATCCACCATTATGTTGCATCGACACTTCATATAGAAAGCATATATGGGTAGAGTTCAAATTTACTCAATTTATCTACCTTCTATTTACGGTCCATTCAAGGGAGATAGATAAGAAACAAGTGGAAATTAGTGGACCTATTAGTGAGCTTCACTTATTTAAATTGATCTCATTAATCTATCACTTCTGTCTTTATCTCATAAATGGATAGTAAATAGATAGTAGATAAATTGTGTCTATCCGAACAAACAATGACACTAACCTAGCTACATACAATCGTGTCAAGTTTTGCAAATGATTAATAGTGTCTAGTGTCTATGCTTGACAAAAGAACATATAAACACATCCAATCATATTGGGTTTTGTGCATTTTTAAGTTTTTAAAATTGGTTTATAATTTTAATTTAGATTAGTATGAATAGAAAACACTCATAATAGTTGCAACAATCACAAAGATTTTCAAGTGCATGAATTAATTCGAAATCCCTTTGTCCTTGACCACACGTATGAGATACAATTATTTATTTTGGATTGTTGTTTCGTTCCATCAATCAAGAATTGAGATTGTATAAATGACAAAATCTTATCTTTGACCATGTGTATCATTTCAACATTAAATGGATGGACGATAAAAATTAGACTACAATTATGTATCTTAACGAAATACAAAGAAAAAACAATTGTTACAAAAAAGATACCCCAATGTGGAAAATGGTAGTAATACAAAAATAATGTCGTCCAATGGACAAGAAATTAAAAGATAAGATAATAAGAGGAAATAGGAAAAAAATCTTTGTTGAACATAATTCTTTCTTTTAAAAAAAAAAACTTTCTTAAACATATGCTTTAGTTTGAGAATTATGTATGTGTGTTTGTAATACTCTTGAGAATATAGTATCATTTAAAGAAACTCAGTTTTACTTTGTTGGTAAAATTATGACGAGAAATTATATTATTATTCTTATGTTCCATGTATTGTTGGTGCTGTCCTCCATTGTTGGGTTCAACTCATCAACGGAGAATGGAGACATGAAGTGCAAAGAGAGGGAGAGACATGCACTCCTCACATTCAAACAAGACCTTGAAGATGAGTATGACATGTTGTCGACATGGAACAACAATCAAAACACGGATTGTTGTAAATGGAAAGGAGTTCGTTGCAACAAACAAACAGGTTATGTTCAAAGTCTCGATTTGCATGGTTTGGAAAACATGTTATTTGGGTGGTGAAAGGACTACAATAAATCCTTCAATAACTGAGTTACAACATTTAAAATATTTAGACCTCAGTTATTTGATTATTTTCACTCAAATCCCAAAATTTATTGGCTCCTTCACCAAGTTACGATACCTTAATCTCTCAAATAGTTATTATCATGGGAAGATTCCTTCTCAACTTGGCAACCTCTCACAGTTGAGACAACTTGATCTTAGCTACAACGAACTCATTGGAGAAATTCCTTTGCAACTCGGAAATCTTTCATTGTTGCATTCTCTTTTACTCCGTGGTAGTTTTGATCTCAGAATCAACCAAAGTCAAGTCAGTGTTGAGTGGCTATCAAATCTCTCTTCTTTGAGACATCTTGACTTGAGTGGAGTTCAAGTTCTCAACGGTTTTTCCCATCACACCTTGCAACTCCTAACAAAGCTTCCAAGTCTTGAAGAGTTGCGTCTAAGACAGTGCGGCCTTTCTGATGCCAATTTGCTTCCTTTATCTGATTCTCATTTGAACTTTTCTGCTAGTTCTCTTACTGAACTTGAACTAACTTACAATCAGTTTACATCATCGATGATATT
>Ga0315915_1003980_pt1 | contig 18711 bp, 7 predicted proteins | sample MpolbnodulesMG_FD_207738 | JGI IMG/M metagenome (GOLD analysis project Ga0315915, IMG submission 207738) | Medicago polymorpha root nodule microbial communities from Los Angeles, California, United States - branched nodules | ecosystem: Host-associated > Plants > Roots > Nodule | place: USA...
ATATATATATATATATATATATATATATATATATAACACATACATATAGAGAGAGAGAGAGAGGAAGGAAAATTGTGATACACTTGTATTTGCATGGAAACAAAAATATGTAGCATTTTTCACAGATTTAAGGAGTGGGCGTGAGGAAAATCACGGAGGAAAAATGCATAGCGTAATTATTTTAGGGAAATAACATGGACATGTGATGAAGAAGGAAAATGAGTAAATTGTCATAATTTGTACACATATGATTTTAATACTCATGATTTAAAAAATAAAGTCTTTTTTTTTTTACAGAAAAAATTGAAGTCTTTGTCAGGGAAAGAGAATGTGTTTTTTTACGCTTACAACAAGGGAGGATTCACTCTCTGACATGTCTAATTTGTGGTCAAACATTAATACATCATAAGGTGTTATTGAGTTATAGACGATAAATTATATGACATCATGACATTCAATGGTTTGTCTTATGATAATACAAAAACATATGGAAGTGAGTAGAGATTTGGTCAAAAGACTTGAATGAGGGGGGTCAATAATGGTCATCGTCAATTGGAGACGATGTAGTAAGTGCATGAAATAAGGAATTAAACAATCGTTTTGGTAGTGTGACGCAAATCCATTAGGAGATGATAGAATCATTCCACCAAGTGAAATTTAGGTGCTAGTGAAGGAAGGATTATCTCCATGTGATACATACATACATACATATATATATAGAGAGAGAGAGAGGAGTCATAATTTTGCATAATTATAATAGAATGGCCGGTAAACATTTGATGATCAATTGTATTAATGCTACTAATTTCTCTTAATATAGACATGTGATCAAAAAGGAAAATGAGTAAATTATCGTAATTTGTAAAAATATGATTTTAACACTCGTGATTCAAAAATGAAATCTTTTTTTTTATACAGAAAAAAAACTTGAAGTATTTTTTAGTGCTAGAAAGAGAATGTGCTTGTGAGGCTTACAACGAGGGAGGATTCACTTTTTGACGTGTCAAATTTGTGATCAAACATTAACACATCATAATGCATTATTGAGTTATAGACCATAAATTATATGATATCATGGCATTTAATGGTTTGTCTTATAATAATACAAAAATATATGAAAATGAGTAAAGAATTGGTCAAAAGACTTAAATGAGGTGATCAATATTGGTCATTGTCAATAGGAGATGATGTAGTAAGTGCATGAAATAAGGAATTAAACCATCGTTTTGGTAGTGTGACCTAAATCCATCAAGAGATGGTGGAATCATTCCACTAAGTGATGTTTATTATTAACATTTTAGGTGCTAGTGATGGAAGGAGTATCTCCGTGTGATGTGTATGTGTGTGTGTATATATATACGGAGAGAGAGAGAGGAGCCATAATTTAGCTCGATTATAATGGAATGGTCAATAATCATATTGTGATAAATTTTATTAATGCTGCTAATTTTTCTTAATATGAACACGTGGTCAAGAAGGAAACTGAGTAAACTATCATAATTTGTACAAATATGATTTTAATACTCATGATTTAAAAATGAAGTATTTTTTATTACAGGAAAAAAATGAACTCTTTTCCAAGGAGAGAAAGAGAACATGTTTGTGAGGCTTACAATGAGGGAGGATTCTCTCTGTGACGTGTCTAATTTGCGGTCAAATATTAATACATCATAAGATGTCATTGAGTTATAGATAATGAATTATATGATATCATGGCATTCAATGGTTTGTTTTATGACAACACATAAACATATGGAAGTGAGTAGTGAATTGGTCAAAAGACTTGAATGAGGGAATCAATATTGGTCATGGTCAATAGGAGATGATGCAGTAGGTACATGAAATAAGGAGTTAATTTTTTTCCTCAAAGTGCGACGCAAATCCATTAGCAAATGGCGGGATCATTTCACCAAGTGAGATTTATTATTAACATTTTAGGTGCTAGTGAAGGAAGGAGTATCTCCGTGTAATATATATGTGTATATATAGAGAGAAGAGTCATAATTTTGCTCAATTATAATGGAATGGTCGGTAAATATATGGGGATCAATTGTATTAATGCTACTAATTTCTCTTAAACTTCACCATACTCTAGTTTAGGTAAATTCTAAGGCTAGTTATTTAAATTTTACTATTAACTTACTAACACGCATTTAAATTACAAGAAATCAAATAATGTAATAAGCACATATACAACCGCCACACCTTTAAGCATAGGTGATCAATCATATAAAATAATTTAGTAACCACTACACTCGTAACGTCTTAAATAATATATTTATAAATAATTAAATAAATAAATATATAAATAAATCATAAATTTAGATAAATAATTAATTAATTAACAAAATACATTATCAAATAGATAAGTAATCTGATGATGTAGCGATTCTATTGGACGCTAACTTATGTAAACATTGCATTGAGGCAAAATTATTTTCGATGTTTTGAAGATAATAAACTATTGATTTAAATAATTAAGATTGTGATTGTATTTTTTATTAAACGTGTGTTCTTGAGTTGAAATTAAAAAGACATATTTTGATAAATTACATCGTCAAGTTAAGGTTAAATAATCAACTGCGAAATAGATAATAAATCAAATCCATTCAGAAAAGGTTGTTTTCTCAAAGTTGAGGGTGATGATCCGAGGACAAGCACTTACCTGGGGACCAAGCAATACAAAAAGTCACAGAGTACAAAATAATTTAATTATGAAGAAATATCAAGAAAGACAGTGAGGATCGTAAGACAAACAAGAATCTTGGAGGACAAGCAATTCAAATGTAACAAAGTACATAAGTCTTGGATGAAAAGAGATGAAAAAGTAATAAAGTACACAAGTCTCGGAGAACAAACAATTCAAAAGTCATGAATTACATAAGTCTTGGAGGACAAGCAATGCAAAAGTAATAAAATTTATAGGTTTTGGAGGACAAGCAATGCAAAAGTGACAAAGTACGCAAGTCTTGGAGGACAAGCAATTCAAAAGCAATAAAGATCGTAGGTTTTGGAGGCAATGCAAAAGTAGTACACACGTCTTGGAGGACGAGCAATGCAAAAATAATACAGAACGCAGATTTTGGAGGACAAACAATGCAAAAATGATAAAGTACATAAGTCTTGGAGAGAAAACAATGCAAAAGTAATAAAGTACATAAGTCCCGGATGACAAACAATGAAAAAGTGATAAAGTAGAAAAATGGTTGAAAATTTCACTATTCAATATGCAATTAAAGCTAAAACGTAATAAGTAAAAGTTACTTTTACTCAAAGGTAAATTGGTTATCCTCCTAGTTATAAAATATGTGATCAAGAAACTACATGGCATAAAACAAATAGATAAAATGATGAATGACATTTCAACAATTTTATCATTGTGAATTTAGAAAAAATCACACCAACACTTTGATATGTAGAGCAAAATTAGTAGGAACCATATTCAAAGTGATCAAAAATAATAAAATAAGATAAAGAACACGATGATATGAGTTCATTCAGTTCAGCTCAAATTTGACCTTTGTATGAAGGAGAGAGATCTCTCTAATTCACCATCAAACAGTTATTTACAAAGAAATATAAGGGTTACAAGAAATTAGCCTTCAACAAGCTCTCTAAGAACAAACCCTAATTTTTATATATATATACACTCTTTCTTTCAAAATCTCTTCTTGTAGCCAGGGGACCTTATGATTTATCCACCAAAGTGTTTCTTAATCCTAGTTTCTATCCCAGAAGGAACCAACCCTCAACCTTTGATTTCATAAAGTTTATCTCTTTTGGTAAACTTTAACTTGCCTCACTTTCACCTCGTTTAAAAGTCTCACTTTTTAAACCATCTCTTAATTTATTTTCAAAAATATTAAAAACCATTTTAAAAGTAAACTCGGAGTTTAGTTAAATTCAAAGGTTAAATCGACCAAACAATAAAATTCAAAGGTAAATATTCCAAATATGTGTAGAAGTATAAATTATAGATCATTAGATTGTGTTCTTGAAGGTACGTACGTTGACTAAAAGTTATTGCTCCCGTAAATAACGGCAACAACACTAGACATTACGACTATTGATTTGTAGAAGTCATCATAGAGAAGAGAAAAGAAAAGCTAATTAACAAATTTGTTACTATATATAAAAAGAAAAAAGTATATATCCTCGCTGTTGGATTAATACGAAACAATTTTACAATGATTTAATAATAAAATATCAATCTATAAATCATTATTTTTTATTATTTTGTTTAATCATGTCACATTTATAAGTATTTCAAAAATTAGTAGTATGATTCAGAAAAATATTTTAAACCGTTTCACAATGACACCGTAGTTTTTTCTGTTTTCTTTCTTTCTAACGTTGACATTGTAATTTCATAAAACTTAAAAATAGAGCTATTGACGATGAAATAATAATGTAAGGGTTTTTATAGATGTGAATAATAGTGAACTCCATCAAATAATGAATTACTATAAGAATATAAGTTTAATATAATAATTTTTAATCAGACTTTACTTTCTTTTCAGTTGAACTTTAAATTATTAATGTCATTCTACTCTAGGAACCAAAGGGTTAAACACAATAAAAAATATATTTTAGTTTAATCCTAGTTATTTTTAAAACCTAATGCATGTATTAATAGTTGTGATTTGCCAATTGTGTATCAAGTTTAGTTTCAAATGATCAACAATAAAATAATTAAAATGAAAATTGAGCGTAATTTTTATACACTGCCACCTCAGAAACATGATGTATTTACATTGTTAAAAAAAAGTGTTTTTAATTTGTTAAATAATATAACGACGTAATATCGAATATACGTGTAACTTTTTTATAGCAACACTCTGTATAGATTAAATCCAACTATTATTTTGTGTGGCTAAACTGCACTATTCACTTCTCAACTTTCACAAACTAGCAATTTACACCCTCTATGTTAAAAATAATAATTTTGGTCCCTTAACTTTAGTCTCTTTTGTGAAGGTCAGTCCCCCGTTTATTTCAACCAAATTAATGCATGCGTGGACATGTCTATTAGGACATTAGTTATCGCTTTGATTATTATTTTTAATTTTTAACAAATTAAATTAAAAAATTTCCAACCCATTCAACGATTTTCATCAATGGTTTTGGATTTTATCAAAAAGAAAGTTGTGCTGACGAAATTTGATATGAAAACTGCGTGCAAAACCTTTCCTTTCCTCTTACCGTGTATCTTATTTTCCTTTGTACATCGTGTCCTTTCATTCGTTTTTCCATACCTTTCTACAATGACGAATCCAATACTTCCTCAAGACGCAACACTTCTTGCCCAAAATCTAATACAATCACCCCACCAGCGACCAATGTGGCGGCGTGTGGCGACAATCCATAACCCGTAACTTTCATGGCCTCAACTTCACACTTGATCTTTCGTCCCTCGAAGGCGAAAAGTCACACGGCAAAATCAACTTTGAGTTTCTCGGCAAACACACCACAATCGCTCAGACAAACTATTTTGTAATGGAAACTGAGAACGAAACCATGAACTTTGTGTAGATGGAGTTTTTGGCAGATCTATAGCAAATGGATCTGGTGAGTTTCGATTGATCTATAGAAATTATAATTTTTTTCGAGTTACGATGGATCTATAAAAGGTACTATTTTCTTTGATAATTATTCCCTTGTTTGATAATTTAAAGTTTATGAGTAGATTTTTAGTCGTTATATTTAATTAGTCTGAAGTAGACATGAATGCACAATCACGTGTTTTGGAAATATGATAAGGAATCGCAGATGGAATTTGGAAACGATATTGACGAGCTACAACGACATGCTCGATCAAGTGTTTTGGAAACTGAAATGGAATTTGCTCTCATTGACATCAAAACAATTTAAATGGATTTGAAGATGAATCCGTGTTCATTGAATTTCAAAAATTTAGTCGAGGGTGTTAAGATTATGTAAGAAAGATAAATATAGAGTTTACGATGAATTCAGGGGCCCAATTTAGGGTCCAAGATGTTATATTGAATTAGTCTAAAACCGATATAAACGCGCAATCATATTTTGGAAACATAATAGGAAAATATTGATGGAATTTGGAAACATAATTGATGAACGTGTACGACAGGCTCAATCACATGTTTTGGAACATAATTTGCTTTTGTTGGCACCAAAACGTTGAAATTGAAACATAATTTGCTCTTCTTGGCATCAAAACGATTTCAACGGGTCTGAAGATGAATATGTGTTAATTGATTTTAAAAAATTTAGCTAAGAAGGATCCTAATTGCCTCTTTGAAACCGCGTTCAAAAGGCTTCAAACGTACGACTACACTGAAGCTTGAAAATCTAGCTTCACAAAATTCACGTTTAGAGGACATTGGAACACGAGAAACTTGAAGGAAACACAAATGCAAACAATGCTCACTAAAAAGATGAACATATAGTCGAAGATGAACTTAGGGTTCCACTTTTGCAAAATGAGCTAAAATTAAAGGTTAAAAGTGCTATTTTAGAAATAAACGGGCTAAATCGACAATTTGTGACAGTTGAGGGGCTAAAGTTGAATTTAGTCTTTGTCTAAATTTTGTCAAAAATTAGAGTGAAAGATACGAAAGCAAAATTAATAAAAAAAAACAAAAAAATAATAAAAAAATAGTATAGTAATAGCGGATTCGAAAGAAGTTGAAATATAGTTTTGCAAATGCTTTGAGATCCGCTACTACTTGAATTTCTCTCTCTATTCTTTCTCTCTAAACAAGTTCTCTTTTGTTCCTTATCGTCTCATCACGTTCTCACTTTCTCCCCCCAAACAAATTTTCCACCATCACCACCCAACAAAATCCGCAACATAATTTCTCAGTTTCTCACCCCCCACAGACATAGTCTAAGCTATAGACACCTCCCCATATTCTTATTCTCACTCACTCTTCGATCTGAAACACCGCCCCTGAATAGAATATATATTCTCTATATATTTATTTTTAATTCTCTAGGTTTTCTTTCTTCTTTGCGTTTTGGAGCTGCGGTGAAGACGGAACATAGAGTTTTCCTTGCGGCGGTGTGGTTTCTTGTTCGATCTGTGGGCACGGAACCTAGCGAACGGAGTTTGAATATTTAGCTCTGCAAACCCTAGATTTGCCTTGCGGCGGTTGTTTGCGGCGGTGAATACGGTGTAGCTGCCCATGCTATTGGGTTCATATTGATGCCGCCAGAACCATTGCCTTGGGATCGTAAGGACTTCTTCAAGGAGAGGAAGCACGAAAGGTCTGAATCGGTTGGCTCCGTGGCGAGATGGAGAGATTCTTCTCATCACCGAGATTTCAATCGTTGGGGATCCGCCGAGTTTCGCACCCGACCTCCTGGTTAGTTTCCGTTTCGCCACCCTTCCGATTCGTTATCTATGCTTTTGTTTAGTTTTTGCTGAAATTTGTTATTAGGTTTTGTTATTCTTTGCGTATTTGATATATTGTTGAAAATTGAAACTGAAACCTGCGTTTAATTTTGAAGATCTGTGGTTATAGTTGTTTTCTTTAAGCTTTTTAAGAGAGGAGGATTTTTTTGCAAGATTTCTTTGTTCTATTTTGTGTTTTTTTCCCTCTCTTTTTTGTGTGTAGGAATATATACTTTGCTTGTGTTGATTTTTTTTTCTGTTTTCCTTTTTGTTTAAATATTTTCTGAAGGTCATGGTAAGCAGGGTGGTTGGCACATGTTTTCCGAAGAGCCTGGTCATGGTTATGGTGTTTCTCGGTCAGGCGACAAGATGTTGGAGGAAGATGGCCGACCGTTGGTTTCACGTGGAGATGGAAAATATGGCAGGAGTAGTAGGGATAATAGAGGAGGTCCCTTTGGGCAGAGAGATTGGAGGGGTCATTCGTGGGAGGCCAGCAATGGTTCTCTGACTTTGTCGAGGAGGCCGCAAGATATGAATAATGAGCAGAGGTTGGTTGATGTTTCCCCAACATATTCCTCTCACCCACATTCTGATTTTGTAAACACTTGGGAGCAGCATAACTTGAAAGACCAGCATGCTAAGACGGGTGGTGTCAATGGGTTGGGAACAGGCCCAAGATGTGATAGAGAGAATTCTTTGAGTTCAATTGACTGGAAGCCGCTTAAATGGACCCGATCTGGAAGCCTGTCTTCTCGAGGCTCAGGTTTTAGTCACTCAAGTAGCTCAAGGAGCATGGCTGGGACAGATTCCTATGAAGGAAAGCCCAATTTGAAACACAAAAATGTCACTGCCGTTGAGTCGCATTCAGGGGAAGCCACTGCATGTGTGACATCTTCTATGCCGTCTGAAGATGCAACTTCTAGAAAGAAGCCTAGGCTAAATTGGGGCGAGGGACTCGCAAAGTATGAGAAGAAAAAAGTTGATGTACCTGATCCAGGATCAAACAAAGATGGCTCGGTTTCGTCTGCTGGTAATATGGAGCCTTGTAGTTCCATCAGCCCCAACTTAGTAGATAAAAGCCCAAAAGTTACAGGATTTTCGGACTGTGCATCTCCTGCAACTCCATCTTCCGTTGCCTGCAGTTCCTCCCCAGGTATGTTGTGAAGCTTTCTTTACTACTGTGTCAGATCCTTCTGTTGTAAGAGCAAAATGACAATTTAACTTATAGAATTTACTACTAACATCTGTTCGTGCATGATTAATGTCTTGTTGTATCACACATAGGACTGTGGTGAATCCTATTTTGTGACATTGTGGTGTTTATCTTGGTGTTCGTGAATAATTGTCTGAAGTAATAGTCAGATATTAGTTGCATCATTTCTCTGGTTTAATGAATTTCTTCTTTTATTGAAGAAGAGCAGGTTTGCTATGCTCTTTTGTTTGAAAATGTTTTTTAGGGGTAATATTCATTTAAAAAGGAAAAAACACTTTTAGGAGTCTAAATTGAGTGGAAATCTGTTTTGGGCATATTTAATTGATTTATGGTGTTCACTAGAACTGACACTTGAACAGTTTTTATTGCTGCCTTCAGCTTTCAAGTGATATTTAGATGCTGATCCTTGAACATGTATTGTGTCCCGACCTCTGCTTTTAAAAATAGGTAGTTTGAATAGGAAAATTGTACCTCAGGATATATCTTTTACAAACGTATTTGTATTCGAGATATCTTGTCGAATGGAATGGTTAAACAAGGTCAATCTACTGACAGTTGTTAGACTATTTGTTCTTAATTGTAAATATGGTTTGACATGATCTATATAACTATTAAAACTATTGTTTTGGTCTCTTTATACTCTTACTTTGGCAAGATAATTTTTCCCCGAGCTTAGATGAGAAATGATAATTTTGATTTCTCATTTGATTTTCCTGTCATAGCAATTGATGTATTACGTGCACTGCTTATGTTTACCCTGCATATATTATTTTTATGCCAAAACCTAACTTCAACCTTATTGCAGGCGTGGATGATAAATTATTGGGAAAGGCTGGAAATGCAGACATTGATGTCAGTAATTTGACTGATTCACCTGCTCCTGGTTTTCAGAATCACCTGCAGAAGTTTTATCTTAACCTTGATAAGTTGGATGTTGACTCCTTGAATAGTTTGGGTTCTTCAATTGTTGAGTTAGTACAGTCTGATGATCCAAGTTCTGACGATTCTGGTCTAGTTCGGTCCAATGCTATTAATAAGTTGCTGATATGGAAAGCTGACATTTCGAAGGTATTGGAGATGACCGAATCTGAAATTGATTTGCTTGAAAATGAACTGAAGTCTCTAAAATCTGAATCTGTGGATAGATCTCAGTGTCCAGTAGCATCGGGCTCCCAGCAGGCAGATAGCAGTTCAAAGTTTTACGAAGAGCGTGTTGAAGTCTCTCAGAAGGTCGTTCGGCCAGTACCATTGAAAATGATTTCTTCTGATGAACCCAATACAGTGAAGATGCCCCAGTCAACTAATTTATGTAGCATTCATGAAAATGACAAGGAAGAGGATATCGATAGTCCTGGATCAGCAACTTCTAAATTTGTTGAGCCTCTGCCGTTGGTAAATGCAGTTTCTTCAAGTGATACCAGGGGCTATGGTAACTTATCAAGGGACATGAATGCTGTTCAATCTACTATGATGAAATGCTTTGTCCGCTGTAATAGGAAAAATACTAGTGTATCTGCCTGTAATGATGTCAATACACCTATAAAAGTAAAGGATAGCTTGGGTGATGTTACCTTTGGAGCAAACTTATGTTCTAGCTACGGGGATACTTATAAGTCAATTATTACTTCAAATAAAGAATCTGCTAACAGAGCGCACACAGTATTTACCAAGTTAGTTCCCAAAGAATGTAAAAAGCATGGTAACATGGGAGTCAGCAATGATTCGTCCTCTCATACATTGATTGTGCAAAAATTTGCCGAGAAAAAACGGTTTGAAAGATTTAAGGAGAGAGTTATTGCACTCAAGTTCAAAGCCTTGCATCACTTGTGGAAAGAAGATATGCGCCTACTGTCTATTAGGAAATGCCGCCCAAAATCGCACAAGAAAAATGAACTAAATGTGCGAACTACCTGTAGCAGTAATATGAAGAACCGATCTTCCATTCGTTCACGGTTTACTTTCCCTGGTATAGATCTTTCCCCCGAATCTTTTGCTTAACTTATTCCAGTGATTTTGCATTGTCTTTCAATTTGATGCAGTTCAGTTATGTCATGTAGTTTACTAATGAGAATAAAAGAAATAATGACAGGGTGGCTGTTAATGTACAGAAATAGGTTTGTTTATATTAAGTTTACCTAAATACTCTGTCTTAAGAGTATACGAGTTTTGCAAAACCTTTTCAATTTGATTTTAAGACCTTTGAGAGTCGGTAAATTCTTTTAATACTTATGGTGTAAAATTGTTTACATGATTATCTTGCATATTATTTTTTGGTAAAAACAGCATAGTTAAATTATTTTCCTGTGTTTGATGTGATGATATTATTTGGCTTTCCGTTAATTCTTATGGTGTAAAGTTATTTCCGCAATTGGTTTTCATTACAACATTCTTTTGCATATTACTTTTTGGTAAAATTACCATAGTTAAATTATATTTTTGCTGTTTGATGTGATGAGGATCTATGACTCCGTAGTTGCTTTTTTGTTGTCAAATTCTGGTAGAAATAATTTAATACGATCAAGTGGCTCTGTGATGCTGACATCTCTGCCACAAGATGTGACTGTCTATTATTCTTTACCATGCAGCTTTTATTTTTCGTATGAAAAAAAGACTCTTTCAATTCTAATGTTCATTTTAATGCTATTTATACCTTCGAAATAATATAGGGTAGATACTATTATTTGACCCGGGCTTGTACAAGATGATTGTATGTAATTTTAGAGTGGTGATAAATCTCAATGTGCTACTATATTTGTGTTTTGTCATGGTAGTGCACACAACAGAGCCACTTCATTGTGCTGTTGGTATAAAACTTGTAGTAGTAGTTTTCTTTTTCGTTGACTTTTTCTCGACTAGTTTCTTGTAATGATTTTGTTTTGAGTACCTTTCTTTTATGGGCTGTCATTCCTGTTCATTTCATTTGTAAGTTATTTGTTTGGCATGTGAATAGGTTGAGAGGTTTGATGCTGAAACAATGATTTTTCTGGTACTCACAATTTCAACGCATTGGGCTTCTTTTTTGGGTTATTTATTATATTGTAATTGTTATGTGTCTGTCTTATTTGTTCGTTCTGCTGTTACACAAGTTATCTTCAATTCTAAGTAGGTTTTTTCTGTGATGATGATGTTTTATTTTATAGTTGTTTGTTGAGTTCCTAAAATATCTAATCTTTTTGATGTCATGATTACCAAGTATTTTTCTCATCCTTCATTTTCCAATGAATGCAGCTGGAAACCATCTAAGCCTGGTTCCAACAACAGAGATTATTAATTTCACAAGCAAACTTCTGTCAGAATCTCAAGCTCAACTTCAGAGAAACACCTTGAAGATGCCTGCTTTAATATTGGACGAGAAGGAGAAGATGGTTACGAAGTTCATATCTAGTAATGGGCTGGTTGAAGATCCGTTGGCTATTGAGAAAGAAAGGGGTATGATCAATCCTTGGACATCAGAAGAGAAAGAATTATTCTTGAAGAAATTTTCTGCATTTGGAAAAGATTTCCAGAAAATTGCTTCTTTCCTTGATCACAAGACAACTGCAGACTGCGTTGAGTTCTACTACAAGAACCACAAATCCGAATGTTTTGAGAAACTGAAGAGGAAAGATGTTGGTAAGCTAGGGAAGTCATATGCAGCTAAAACTAACTTGATGGCATCAGGTAAAAAATGGAATCATGAAGTTAATGTTTCTTCACTTGATGTTTTGAGTGCTGCTTCAGTGATGGCAGATGTCATTGCAGGTAATAAAAGGATGCGAGGAAGATTCCTTCTGGGATATGGTAATGTAAAAACATCAAGGGGCGAGGACAGCATTATAGAGAGATCAAACAGTTTCGACACTCTTGGGGATGAAAGGGAGACTGCTGCGGCAGCTGATGTATTGGCTGGTATATGTGGTTCATTTTCATCTGAGGCTATGAGTTCCTGTATAACAAGTTCAATTGATCCTGTAGATGGTAACAAGGAAACAAAGTACTTGAAAGCAAACCCTATATTCAAACAGCCCTTGACACCTGATATTTCGCAGAATGCTGATGATGAGACTTGTTCAGATGAGAGCTGCGGCGAAGCTACCGAGTGGACAGATGATGAGACAGCAGCTTTTCTTCAGGCTGTATCATCTTTTGGTAAGGATTTTGCGAAGATATCACGGTGTGTAGGTACAAAGACCCAAGAACATTGCAAACGTTTCTTCAGCAAGACTCGGAAATGTCTTGGATTGAATCTTGAAAACCCCATACCTGGAATTAACGGATCCCTGTTGAATGATGATGCAAATGGCGGTGAGAGTGATACAGATGATGCATGTGTTGTTGAGGCAGGCTCAGTGGTTGATGCTGATAAGTCTGGAAATAAAACAGATGAGGACCTGCCTTCCGATGCCTTGAATACATTCCATGATGAATCCAATCCTCTGGAAGCTACGAGCCTGTCTGCTAAATTAAATGAATCAAGAGAAATCAGTGGGACCGAAGTATGTCTTGAAAATGTAGATATTGCTTCTGTTGTTTGTGCAATTAATGTTGAATCTAAGCTAGGCTCTGATGTTAGTGGAGTTGGCTTGTGCACAACTGACAAGTCTGCTTCAGTCAATGGAGTTGGCTTGGGAGGTACAGTTAGAGAATCTATTTCTGCTTCAGAAATAATTAAACCAAGGGAGTGTGGTTCTGTTTCTTTGCATAGAACGGTTTCCAAGGGTTCTTCTGGGGGTCTTTGTCTTGGAAATGAAGTGGAATGGCAAAAAGTGTCAGCACCCCAATGTGTTGTTGACAAAGATGTTAAACGTGTAGCAGATGCAGGTGTTGTAGTTGAGTTGAAAAGCTGTGTCTTAGAATCGAGCACTGGAGCAAATGTTTCATTCTCACCTGTGGTCAATTCATGTTCAGGATTGAGTTTTGGTTCTGAAAATAAGCATGTCTCCTTTGGAAAGCCTCATACGTCAGCACTGTCTATGAGTGATCTTCAGGCAACTGCAAATTCATTGTTGCTAAAAGCTGCCACTGCTCAATGTGAGAAAACAGTTAGCCAGGATCGACTGTCCTCTACCTGTGATATTCAGGGAGGTAGAGATATGAGGTGTCATAGCTCCGGTAGTAATGGTGACCATCAGCTTCCTCTTTCCGGGAGCCATGTTGAGACTGTTAGTGTTCTCCAGGGCTATTCCATGCAAGTGCCCATCAAAAAAGAAGTGGATGGCGATGTGAATTGCAGCAGTTCAGCAGCTGAGTTTCCTCTTCTACCCCAAAAGGTCAAACAGACTGATGGTCATTTCAAACCATTATGGCATTCTTCAGATTCAGAAAAAACATCCAGAAATGGTGACGTGAAACTGTTTGGAAAGATATTAACCAATCCATCTTCCACTCAGAATCCTAATTTGACTGCAAAGCGAAGTGAAGAAAATGGTTCCCATCATCCCAAGTTGAACAACAAGTCTTCTAATCTGAATTTTACTGGTCATCAAAATTCTGATGAAAATTTAAATTTTTTGAAGTTTGGCCTTGAAAATGTTCCAGTGATGAGTTATGGTTATTGGGAAGGGAATGCAATACAAAGTAGACAGTCTGGTCTCTCATCCTTGCCCGATTCTTCCTTCTTGTTAGCTAAATATCCTGCTGCGTTTAGTAATTATCCTACATCATCTTCCAATTTGGAGCAACAGCCACCATTGCAGGCCTTTGCCAAGAATAGTGAACGGCATTTGACTGGTGCATCTACTTTTACAGCTAGAGACATGAATGGCAGCAATGCTATGCTTGATTATCAGATGTTTAGAGGTAGAGATGGTCCACAAGTTCAGCCATTTATGGTTGATGTCCAACACCGCCAAGATGTATTCTCTGAGATGCAGAGAAGAAACAGTTTTGAAGCAATCTCCAGCTTGCAGCAGCAAGGAAGGGTAATGATGGGAATGAATAGCGTTGGAAGACCTGGGATTCTAGTGGGAGGATCGTGCAGCGGTGTCTCGGATCCTGTGGCAGCAATTAAAATGCATTATTCCAATTCTGACAAGTATGGTGGTCAAAACGGAGGTGTTGTTAGAGATGATGAATCTTGGGGAGGGAAAGGGGACTTAGGCAGATAGTAGATGTGCTTGGTGGCAAAAAGAGTTTTGCCGCTTCCTGTATAATAGTTTTTGTTAACAGCTTAATACAGTGTAGGGCGATTTAATGGTTCTCAAGCCCTTGTTTTTGGTAAATTATTAATTAGGTTCTTTTACCGCAGCTTTGTATTTGTTGTATTTGATGAAAATACAAAAATAATCTCTGGAAAAAGTTAGGAGAGGGGCAATTGCCATTACTGCTCATACTTGAAATCATCTGGATATTTGTTTGAAGTTTTGACAATTCATTTCGAGGTAGAATAAGAGGGCTTGGTATGTGTTTCAAAACTCCCTTAACTTTTATAATCAGTGGTAATATAGGTAGGACTGAGCAGTGTCTTTTGTTAGAAACTATTCCAAAAAAATTTAAAGAAAATACAAGTTGTGTGTGACGGGGTCCACTTTCAACATAAATTTGTAAGTTAAGGAGAAAGAGGCATGCGAAACGGAAGAGTGGAGAATATGACTTTTTTCTGAATTACATCCCACGTTGCCTTCCTTTATTTTCGCCGGTGATGGCAGACCAATATTTCTTTATCTATCTATCTTTTTCAACACTAGTAGATTTGATGGTGTCCATTTACCTAAGTCAAAAAAGTGAAAGCAACCCTTCTGTCTCTGTGTATGACTATTGTCCTATTATGACTATTGTCCTATTGGGTGTGGCTGCTAGGATAAATTCATCATCAGAAAATTCGAGTACAAAAAAATAAGTACGAAGTTCGTTGTCTAATTGAAGCAAAGTTCTTTTTCTAATTTCACATGTCTAAATGAGGATTTCTGCGTTTGCTCAAACCTGGTAGAAGAAAAGGTTACTTGTCTTGTCTTTGTCTTCCAACCGTACAGCATCTTAAATACATCTATCTATCTATATCACTATCAGCACAGCATCTTTCAATAGTCAAACCATCTTCAACAATCTAAGCAGTTGTCTGCTACGCCTGCACAATAGCCTCTTCATGTGTTTGGAGGATGGAAGGAAGGGGTGCAATGATTTCTATTACCTGCAAGTATACGTGAAACTATTTATTTTTTTGAAACCTATGTCACCGCTTTGGTATGAAGCAAGGCGTACATTCATTTTTCAAATGATAAACTGCAAGTTTCCATTTGTGAATGGCTGGTCATACGGTCTCCATGAATTCATTCCAAAATAACAGGTCATGTGATATTTGATTTATCATAATGATAAGTCCTTTTAAGTACCTCGTTAGTTATCGGATGGGAGAGAAACAATCTATGTGCATGCAGATAATACCCACAATCTCCTGGAACTGGTTTGCTAGGCCTTGTATAACCCCTATACAATGAGCAGAAATTTGAAAAGTTTAGAACATAACTCAAATGAATAATTATTTTCTTCTGATATATATAGTAGTTAATTACAAAATATTTAGCTGCTAGAAGGACCAAGTCAAAAGATAATCCCAATGCCATATATGTGAAATTGATGCTCAAATTAACCATCATCTATTGTCTAAAAATGCCAGCTAAAACAGATGTTAAAGAATTACAAGTATTGAATTTCAATGAAAAAAAGTTTAAATTGAAAACTTATTTCTAATATAGGGTTGTTTGCTGAATAACATGGCACACTCCTATACAAGTTTCTCACATCGGATTATGATAAGGCAATGTGTTAAGTTACTCATCCCAAAGTTGTGTGTGTATTATTTACTACTGAAGAAATGAGTAAACCTGAATGACACCTCTCACACCCCTATTATTTCTTTCTAGAACACGCCTTCCAAATAATGGCCCTTTGCTAGATTCTGACCCAGCTCCATCTCAGGATCCACATTGGGCGTAAGTGCCCTATCACTTCGCTTGGATTATCGATCTCTCTAATTTTACTTGATTAGTTTTAATTGAGTAAGATATGTGAAAGATCACTGCATAACATAATTTTAACAAAATCTGACTACAAAGAAAAGAAAAATATGGTGTTAAATGAAGTGAAACGTCCTTCTAAATAAAAATACAAGCACTTACCCATCTTCAGCAAAACTCTCATCAAGAAAATCACAGTCCAAACATTTTGGCTGCCCACCAACAGCATAAAGAGGATCACCTGCAAATATAAAGAGGAATTTTATTGTTGAAAGAGTAGGATATTTGTATGAAGAAATTTGATTTCAATGAAGAACCAAATGTGTAACTAGAATCATATCCTAAGACTAGCGAAACAAAGGATAAAATAAACATAAAATATTCACAAAGCGTAAATGTTAATTTCTAAATTGAAACGCTAATAAATATTCATTTAAATCTCCATTAATAAAACCATTAACTTTGATAAACGTAGTGACAACAACAATAAAGCAAACAGAATATTTCGAGGATATGTTAAATTTTACTTCAAAGATTTTTAGCCATTGAAGTTTAAAGGCTTAATAGGCACAAGTCAATATTGACACAATTGTAATCTTACAAGGAATCTCACTATATTTCTAAGTATGTGAAGCGGCATAAATAAACTAGCATTAAATGTTGAGCAATGCTATATACAGCGAATGAATAGTTCTTGAAACCTCACGAAGTCTATGGTGGGATTAAACAGGAAACGGGAAAACCGTTTTATTCACTTTAATTCCAGATTTGGCGGAAATCACAGTGGCCTGGTAGTGGTGCTACGTAACCAATCACACTTATCGTGATGGCTTCGTGATAAACTCTCTCGCTATATTTAACATTTTCCTTAAATATTTACCTAATAGAGGATGCCCTATGAAAGAGAGATGAATGCGGATTTGATGTGGTCGTCCAGATTGAATCTTCACCTGTTAAAACAAGCCAACAGAAAAATTAACAAGGACGTTACAATCATTATAATCCAAATTTTCGCAAAGCACAATAGTTTTTATTATAGGATACTGATGTTGGCCTGTTTTTGGTGATAACTGATGCTGGCCTTCTATTCTACCCAAAGCATCTATATCTCTTCCTTTTTGCATTTAAAAGGTGTTCTTTTGAAAACAGTGACCACTTTAATGTCAGGTTGCTTATAGGCTAATGTCATTATAGCAATTGCTAATAACAGGCTATCGTATTTTGGAAAAAGCTGTGCTAAATGATAAGATTTCCAATGATTCACATTAAATTCACGAGGAGACAACAAAGGATACCCTTAACCAAAGAAGATGGGAAGATAAAAGCCACCTAAAAGATTGGATATGCAATTTTATAATAGCTTTTTATTTCTTCTACTGTCTCTGGAGTCTTAAAGGGATCACCAAGAGATGAAAAACAAAACTTTTAGGGAGTCAAAAATTTAGATGTTGAAGTGAAACGCAGTTTGATAGAACATCAAAGAACATTGAACGATATCTGAGAACAAAACAATGCTGCAATTTTTTTTAATTAAAAACAACGGTTCCTATGATGTTTTATATAGTTTTGCAAATAGAATGATTATCAATTTCATTAATGTTTTTATTCATAAATGGTGGTGGGTACTAGGTAGTAAATAGTTTAATTATTTTTTATCATCCTATCACATCTAATGTATTCGGATTCCAAGTTTACAGTGAAGTTGACTCATAAAAAGTAACATGTGGTCTTTGAACAAATCGGCTACCTGAACCAATGTGCTATTTTCTTTTACATTCCTTTCTAGAACGTCCACTACACTGAGCGCTGGTTTCCCTGGTTCAATGAAAACAACTATGCATGAGTGGACAATTAAGAAAAAGATAGAGAGTAGTTTTATGATGAAAAGGAAACATTTTAACAAAAGCAGATGGGCAGAAATCAATAACGGATGAGCAATGGCTTTCCTTTTGAGATTCATCCATGTGGAAAAAGAATAATGTTAACAATAACCTGATTCAGAAGCAACGTATAACCCTTTAGCAACACCAGGATATTTTACCATTCCAATTGGTTGATTAATTGTCACCTGGGAAGAAAAATAATCTTCTAGTTACACAATCAGTGTCAATAGAAGCAGTCATGCGAAATAAGAGGAAAAACAAACTTCTAGTTAGCATGTGTGACAATCAAATAGGAGAGCCTTGGTGCAA
>Ga0315915_1003984_pt1 | contig 18702 bp, 5 predicted proteins | sample MpolbnodulesMG_FD_207738 | JGI IMG/M metagenome (GOLD analysis project Ga0315915, IMG submission 207738) | Medicago polymorpha root nodule microbial communities from Los Angeles, California, United States - branched nodules | ecosystem: Host-associated > Plants > Roots > Nodule | place: USA...
ATTGTTTCTGCACTAGAATGTTATATATATAAATGATGAAAAGCAATCACAAAACATCATGTTGGCTTGTTGGTTAAAGCTTGTTCTTTAGCTTATGGTCGCATGTTCGAATCCCTCTCAGGCCAATTTTTTTTAAAAACTAAGTGGAAGCAGCATTGACTCGGTCGGTTTTTACCGGGTTTGGCCGGTTCCGGCCGGTTTTCACCGGTTCGACAACATAACCGATCCGTTGAGCAACTCGAACCAGTTACCCCACCGGTTCCAGGTTGGACCGGTCCGACCGGCCGATTCGGTCCGGTTTTTAAAACTATGACAGAAACATTACATTATAGTTCTCAACAAAGAAAAACAAGCTTCTTCACAAAAAATAAAGAAAAATAAATAAAACTTGTTTAGATACATCATATACGCTTTTATGTACATATTAGCCGTTACGTGCTTTAGCATGGACATGCACGGTTCGGCTACATAATAGAATTTGAGAAACCGTCGATGGTAATTTTAAAAATGATCATGTCAACTTGTGTTTTAAGATACATGTTAAGGAATTCAAAAAAAACAACTTTGTATTGGAAAACACAATATTTTAACTTTTTAGAAGTTGACTATACGAATTTTAATGCCTATATTTATATAATGAGTTCCTTAACATGTGTCCTTGAGGACACAATTTAACATTTACCTTTTTAAAATGATATTAAATTTGAATTAAATTAAAGTAAAGTAATGTTTGTGACTTTATTATTTTCAGTCAAAGGAGGTCCTATCTGATTCCACGTATCTCACCACACGTGACTGGATTGGATTTGGACTGGCCTGCCTGCGTGCATCCTTCCCACATGTCCCTTTTTAATTTGTTAATTAATTAATTAATTAATTAGTACAGTACATGCGGGTGACTCCGACCGAATGCCAGTATCACTAATTAAATAGTCACAAATTCTTTATAAGACTATCACACTACCACTACTCCCTCCATTGTTTTAATGGATCAAGTAGTTTAGCGTTGGAGTGGACACATTTTAAATAAAATAAAAAAAGAAGTTGAAGCACTTTTTAATTTTTTTATGCATTTTTTGCCACTTAAGTTTCAAAATATAGTCATTTTGATCCCTCTATTAAAAAATGGCAAAAATGACCACATGTTTAGGGAAATATGTTATTTGGACCCCTAACATAAGGGAAATATGATCTTTTGACCTCTTATCTCCTCAAAAAGTTGCGATTATGACCCATAATTTGAGACACGTGGCGCCTTCTCAGCAATTTTGGGACGAAGGGCGCCAAAATTGTAATTTTTTTAATAGGGGTCAAAATCGTAACATTTTAAAACTTAGAAGACAAAAGGTGCAGTTTAGCCTTTTTATTATAAAAAAAATTTCAAACAAAATATTTACACTTCAATGTAGTGAAAAGTTAGTGAAGTGCTTAAATAATCAATTAAAATAGATAATACCTCAAAAAGCGTTGTCATACGATATATAGTTCGTGAGAATTTACCCTAAACCCTTGCTTGCAAGAATCTAGGGTCTAAGCCACACACAACGACTAATAGACCTTGAAGACGACTTTTTTGATACATCCAAAAGTCTAACATTGTTTGAGAATCAAGACTCGTGATAGTTTACAAACAACATTTAAACTCTTTAACTCAACGATACACCTCACAAAAACATAATTGTGTAGGGCTTGCACTCCAATCAAACAATATCTAAAAAAAGTGGTGTGATAGACTTGAGGTAGGAGAGGGAGTTAACTCTCACAATGTTGCGAATGATCAATATTTGACCTATAAACCCATTTGGGTTGGCATGGTGGTATTGACTTAGGATCTGGAGGTGTGCTCCTCCTTGAGGTCTCAGGTTCGATTCACTCTGGTGTCAATTTGGGTGGGCTAATTTATCTTCTTAAAAAAAAAAAAAAAATATTTGACCAATAAGATTATCATAAGTGGAGAGAAACTATTTGAAACCTGAAAAACAACTTAAGCCACCCAAAAAATAATACTAATAAGTCACCAAAATGATTTCAAATTTACAATTTAATAAGCTTCTTTGTTAATTTCTTAATTTCAAAACTAATGACACATAACCAAAATGAGGTTTCACTTGGTAAAATCAAACGTAAACCAACTTCTTTTGAATGATTCATGAGTTTACTAACTTTCTTCCTAGTCTTCAAATTTAAATTCAAACAACAAAATAAATGTAAAAAATTGTCCGAGTTATTATGATTACTAAAAAACAGTGGGATCTCGAACCTCTCTTAAGAGTAATTAAAAATATTAACCTCTACTAATTTATTAACCGTATTCATTGAATGGTCAGAACAGGTCTGTTCCATGTAGTATAAAAATATAACAGCAGTACTTGTTCTTCATCACACCGACTTGAGTACTACTACTACTACTATTTCTTAATTCTCAGTTTCTCACTACCTTGCAAAATAATAGCTGTCCAAATTTTCCTTTTTCAGTGCTTTGATTCCATTTTCACCCCTCTCATTATTTACCCAGTTAGTACATCACTACACTCAGTGAAATCCCTGAACTCATCAGTACTATTGCCGTTATTTTTTACCATTTCATAGCCATTCAAAGGAAAAACTAGTACGGTGCAAAGGACTGAGAGAGAGTCCCCAGCACAGCACATCACAAATTCATGGTTTTTTTCATTTATAGAAAAAGACACAATTATTCATTAAAAACAACGTTTGTTACTGTTTTATTTTCAAAATTTTCTTCCCCTATGAACTTTCGTTAAAATTTGAAAGCATTCTTATCTGCCCCCACACAGTTCACAAGTCTCACTCACTTTTTTTCGTACCTTCTGTCCCCTCTCTGCTCCTCTTCACTCTCCCACCCAACTTGCTTGCTTTGCCTCCTCTTCTCCCTCACTCTCTTCTCTTTGTTTTCATTTTCTCACACTTTCCTTGAAATTGTTCTCTCACTACTACTTTTTGTCTTTTCTCACTCCATTACTACTATTAATACGTGTCTATCTTTCTCCCTTTACTTTCTTTCTTTTATTCTTTTCTCTTGAACGAATATCTCTATCTTCTTTTTTCTCTCCACTTTCAACAACACTTCAACAAAACATGACAACAAAGAAAAACACTCACCGCCTTAACCTTACAAAAGAAAACACTCCAAAACAACCATTTCCAAAAATAGTAAGAATAACCGTCACAGACAATGATGCTACAGATTATTCCAGCGATGAAGAAGAATCATCCACCACACGCTTCTTAGAACGTAACCGAGGTATAAAGTTTGTTGATGAGATTATCATAGAGCCATGTACTGTGAGCAAGAATAATAACAGTATCAATAACAGCGTTGTTTCGAGGAAAAGAAACAGAAACAGGACCACCGGAGTAAGAAAAACAAGAGCTCCGGTGAATATTCCGGCGAAGAAATACCGTGGAGTGAGGCAGAGACCATGGGGAAAATGGGCGGCGGAGATAAGAGACCCGGCGCGTGGAGTGCGCGTGTGGCTTGGTACATTTCAAACGGCTGAAGAAGCTGCTATTGTGTACGACAACGCGGCTATTAAGTTGCGTGGACCAGACGCGCTAACTAATTTCATAACTCCACCTGTAAGTGCCACTGCCACGTGTCCTTTATCACCACCACCACCACCACCGGAAAATGAAATTCCTCTTCCGTCATTACCGTTACCGGTAAACTCCGGTGAAGAATCTCAATCTCAAAACAATAATAATAAGAGTTTATTTTCTCCTACTTCAGTTCTTCAATGTTGTTCATCTTCTGAAGAAGTAGCTGAATCTGAATCAATGTTTTCAATTCCAAGTGATATACAATTTGATTTTCAAGATTCTTCACAAGCAAATGATGCATTTTACAGCTTCAATGGATTTTCAGAGAGCATGTTCTATGATGATAATATTGGTTTTGAGTATTTTGATTTTGGATTAGAAAGCTTGCAGACACAGACACAGACACATAAGGATCAAGACTTTTTTCAAGATATTGATGATTTATTTGCTTCAGATACTGTTCTTGCTCTTTAACTTTGTGAGTTTAATTAACTATAATTATTATTAGGATTCTCGTTGTTGTGTTGCCTTTTTAACAGAGGCAAATTTTGTACCGGCGAGAATGTATTAAGCACTAATTTATTTATTTTTATTTTTCATTGTTTGTGGTATTGTTAATGTAATAGTGGAATAGTACACTAGTACTAGTAATATGGTGCTTGAAGGTTTGAACGATTGTAACAATTTTGTTTAATGTTTAATTATAATATAATTGGAATATCTTGTTTAAGTGCCTATTATTTACTATTTTGGTTATAAGATGCATGCATTATTCAATTTAAAATCTTTGATTTTAAGAGGTGATTCATTTGAATTCTAATGCCAATATTCTCACCAAAATGGGAAGCAATTTATTCTGGCATTCAATTTAGTGGACAGTATGCTTTCAAAGTAAGTAAACATATCTCTGCATATATTAGCCATTTTGGTGGACTGTGCTTCTGGTGAAATTGTGGAGGGAAGTTGGTGGGAAGTTGGAAAAAAAGTTACTAACATGTAACAACCCCACTTATGTCGATAAGATAAAATCTTTGCTTATATTTCAAAACTTTGTATTTCATTTCAATAATAATGCACTTTTTTTCATTTAGCAAATGTCTTAGTTTTGGGTATTGTAAATAAAAAATTAGGCTCTTCATACTTTTTTCTTAAAAGAGTCTGATTGATTCAAAATTTAACCAAAAGTTAAGTAGAACTCAGCCAAAGTTTGTTTCAACTAGGGACTGAATTTGATTATAATTCAAATTATATGTTCTAAAAGGTGGCCTCAAGACTACCTCTCTGTAAAGCAACGTTGCTGTAGCAAAAGGACAAATAAATGAACAAAACATTTATCTCTTAGTGAAGAATATATCTTTATGGGCACAAAGGTTTGTGTCGTCCTAAGAAATATTGGATGTATTGCAAATTTAGACAATATATAGATACACATAATTTGTAATCAATTTGATTCAAAGTACTAAACATGGTTATGCTAATTTGTACAAATGTTTCATGTTTTATTCTCCTTCTTTCTTAGCTCTTTATTTTATTTCTTCAATCTTTTTGGTTACATGCATGTGGTATATGCATCATTTTTAGATATTGAAGACATTAAATCAAAATAAAAAATGCTTACTGTAACAAATATATAATATTGTTATCAATTGTGATTGACATAAATGCTTGGACATTCTATTCACACCAACCCGAATTGGGTTCTAGTCAAAAATTGAGTAAAATTACAAGGTTATAAGTAAATTTCACGAAAAAAATTTCATTCGGGTTGGTAGTTGTTTCTTTCTTTGAATGGAGGTGCGCATGATGACTTCCCTAATCTAAATGTAAGTTTATAAAAGAAAATCTTTAACATTGATGGAATATAGAAGAACCCTCTACCTTGTAGATCAGGCAAGATGAGTATCATATACTTCTTTGACAAGGGAAGATGAATATCATATGATGTTTGAGATATGAATGATATATTATAGTTTTTAACAGCAATATATTCTTTTATATTAAAGTGAGGACTTCATACAAAAAAACTGAGTTCCTTTTTTTTTTTTTCTTTCTGAAATTATACATAGCCATTGATTAAGAAATAAATATGGTTGAGAGTGTACGTGATCATATCTACAGAGTAGCATTAATTCATTTTGCAAGTACACAAGTATCAAAAGAACAAGTCGACGACATTTGAATTATGTATTTACCTCCACATTGTTTGTTTAGTAATTTACCTCCACGAGATAAATCTATCTACTTCACCACACTTAATTAATTTTGTCCCCGTAATTTTATTTTGCATCCTCACTCTTTCACCAATTCTTTGTAGCCTCCTCTCTCTCTCTCTCTCACTTAATTTTCTTACATAATATTTTCGTTTTCATTCCATTCAATCTATTTAACTCTCTTACACAATATTTTCATTCATTCAATCTATTATGAAAGCTTATAATATTTCATACGAAGATTTAAATGGATCCTCGAGAAAAAAGTAAGAAATCATTTATCCGAACAAATAATTGCAACAAGCAAAGAAACTTGTCATGATTTAAAACAAATAATTCAGAACTATCAATTTTATCTAAATAAAATTCTCAACTAATTCAGACCTATCTAAAAAGAGCAGTGCTATATCTCTAGAAACTGAGTATCCTGATTTTTTCCAAGAATAAAGAATAACCAATCACAATTCAGTGCTTGCCACAATACACTGCAGTGTTGCTGAAAAATAGGAAGTGAACGAATAAATCATGCAGTTAAAGCTTGACAGTCGTGTCTGAAAAATTTCGAAAAGCATATGGTTCGTGAGAACACGCATTTCCTATCTAAAAATCTCAAGGTGTTCACAAGTATCCACCTTTTTATTTGGATATGCAAATCTGTTGTCACTAGTTTAAATTTAATGTTTATAATTGTGGTGGAATAAATATTTGATTCGTGTCATTGTTTTTGCTTCTAATTTTTAGGGAGTCAAATTTAATTTATTTTTTGAATAAAGGGGGTCAAAATTTATTGTGCCGTAAATGGTTCAGTTCCTATATTGCTTCTAATAATTTCAACTTTCTTCTTGCAAAAGTTGTCTAGCAGACTAGCAGTTTATATGAATGATTCTTTCACCATGCCCCTTTATTGAGAAGGCACTGTTTTTGAATAGTTGTCCGGCATATGCTAAGTGCATGTGTATTTTTCCCTCTACGTACCAAACGATGTTTACTTAGAAGTACCAAGAGCCGTGACTCTGTTTGCATGTCTAGGAAATAAAAAATACAAAGTAACGTAAATAGAGACCTAAAACCAACTCCAAATAGATAGTTGAAATCCCTCTTTGCTGCATGTAGCCTGCTTATACTTAGGTACGTATGCTGAAATATTAAGTGTGGAGTCATTCTTGATCACAATGACTCTCAACCATGTGCCACTCTCTAAGTGAGGCCTAATGAAGGGTCTTAATGACCTTACCCTTCGACTAGCACCATAAAGTGCTTAAAATTTGATATTTGTTACCAATTAAATTCGACATAACTGATTTTCTAATCATATTTTTTTTCTTAAAAGACGATGGAAGAGTATTGCATCTTCCTAAGATCGCTATTTTCTCGTGAAAACTATTTCTTTACAAGGCCCTAACACACTAGAATATTCTGAGGCAAAGGCGGATTTAGACATTTGATACATGTGGGGCTAAAATAGTCTCTTAATGTATCAAAATTTTAAACTGTCTCTTATTGTACACTTTGTTAGTCAAAATAGTCTCTAACATTAAAATACTTCATTAATATTGTCATATTAGTCTTTCAATATACTTACTTATTGTCACTTCATTGACTATTATGACTAACAAAGTACAAAATGATGGACTATTTTAGAACTTTAATACATTGAAAGATTATTATGACTACTTATTACACATTCAAGAACCAAAATGATTATTACCCTTTTTATAATATATATAAAAATAAAAAAAAAATAAGGAAGTGGCATGTGGGGCTTTGGCCCCACATAGCCCTTGAATAGATCCGCCCCTGCTCCGAGGAAGAGTTTTCTTTGATAATGCCCTAACTTGTGTTAGGAACTATTTCACTGTTTTTATAACTTGCGAGTTCGACCTTCATGTGTTATATAAACTTTTTTTTTTTAAAAGAAATAAAAGTGTTAAATTTTTGTTATCTTTTTTATGAGAAACATCAATCAATTTTCAAATATACATATTTTAAATTTCATGCGTTCCCTTATTTATTAGAGTCTGTTTAATATGTGCAATATTGCACATTTTAAGTGGATAAAAAAAACTGCATATATAAACTGCATAATGTAACAAAAAAAAACCCTGCATAACCTGTTGTCCAATCCAAGTGAACTAAAATGTAAATAGATCAAAAAATTGGACTCTATCCCATGCAAGTCGTGGGTTAAATGGGTCGATATGCGTGTCCAGATACATATACCCAACTCTAAGATGAAGTATTAAACATTTAAACAAATTTTAAATGATATATTAACGATTATTGTTTTGGGGAAAGAATAGAGAACTTTACATGGATTTGAGGGTGGAGATGTGAGAAAAGATTCACCCTCAACATGATCTATTGTCAATTTGTCATGGCTAATTTAAACGAAGCGTGTTATTTAGACATATTAAAATTAGACATCATATAAAATAGAGTAATGATACATAGACATCCTTAAGTGGCAATACATCCGTGGACATTCACACAAAAATCGGACACGTGGTTATATGGACCCCACACAAGCACACTTTCTCTTTCATCTCATCTTATCTCTTCCCAATGCATGAGGTGTACAAGAGTGTATGAGAATAAAGAGTGTTTATGTAACATTTTCCTATAAAATATAACTTGGGTGTGTAATGTTATTATTGATGAGACAAAACAAAACAATATTAAAATCAAAAACTATATATAGTGAGTTATATATCATATTACATTGCATTCATATTACATTGTAGTTAAGATATGTGTGGTTCCAGAATTGATAAGAGAGGGAGAGAGAACATGATTAAAATCGAAGATCATATATAAGTACACAAATCAAACATCATATTTAACATCGTATAAAATATAATTGAAAAAACTATAATTGTTAATATATCATTTAAAAATTATGTTAAAATTGATGATTGACTGGAAAAATATTAAAATGGTCAATCACACATACATACAATGTTGATGTTGAATTTTGTTTTTGAAATGTCCTGAGTCGTGACATAGTTCATCCATCACCAACTAATTTAGTTACGGATTCATTTGAAAGATGAAACGTATTTCTTCTTTAGGCTCCTAAAAGTTCCGATCACATCAAGTTATTGCGAAAAAACTAAAATGAAAAGGATATTCTCCTTTTTAATTTTGTGATGAACTAGTGATTAAGAAGGCAATATGGGTGTGGACAGAAAAATAAAACAAAAGAAAACGCCAGAACTTTTGGTTCCCTCAAAAGCCAAAACTTGAATAACCAATGAGGTCCTTTTGCGTCTTTATATTTTGTTTTGGCCAAATTTAAGGCCTGCTCCCAATAAAAGCAAAAGAAAAAACAAGACAGGGATCTCTAAGAAGTCAAGTGGCACATGGAATTGAGATTGAAAGCAACATGAAAATCGTTTCGGTCTTCGGATATTGAACCAAATTTCTGACACCAGCAGAGGGGAGCAAGTGGCACGATGATATGCTTGAACATGATACTACTACTTTTTATGGCACTAGCTCAAGGAAAAGCAGAAATTCTTAGTAGCATGGCATATGAATATTTCATTTTGTGGACCATGTTAGGCTGGGAGTTCATGAGCGTTTTCATGTTTTTCAGAAGGTGGATGCTAACTTATATATAGTTTTTAAAAATGAAAATAAAATAAAATAATGACAAGAGCAATATCTTTTTTTATATATAAGATACATTTATGTTGAGGGGTAGTTCCTCAGTCCAAAGCAGAGAAGATCTTTGAACTTAAAAAATAACTACAAAAGTATTCACATTTGTCTCGTATAAAAGGGCAAGAACAATATATATTATAAAAGGTCTTAGTAACGAAATCAAAGTTTGAAAGGGAGAGGAAGTGAAAGATTTGGAGGGAGTGACATATAGAAGAAAATAGAGAAATCTTTCACATTATTTCAAAGAATATATTTTTATAGAATGATAAATTAATGATTATGATTAATATAATTTTTATTTTAAGATTATTATAACAACGTAGATTAATTTTAAATAGTTAATATTAAACCTCCAAACCCCCAAAAACCTTCATCCATTACAATTTTTTAGTTCCTAAAATAAGGAGGATTTTATGTTATGAAGAAAAACAAACGTCCCAAAGTCCTCCCTTCCCAATATCCTCTATTTCTTCGACTGACTTCTTCCTTATTTCTAAAACTCTCTCCTCCCTTCTCCTTCAAACTCGCAAACAAAGCCTAAGCAAACTCTTTATGGATTCCTAATTAAGAAAAAAAATAGCTTTCATGCATTACTCTTGAAGGGTTCCTAATATAAGAGATAATTGCTTCCATGCATTACTCAAATTTTAGTGAAAACACCTGTTGGAAGATAGCTTTCATCAGATTCTCTAAGCAAAAAATACTCTATGCAAAGATATGTTCTGCTGATTGGGTCTCAGCACCACACAAATATCTCAGTGTATGTAGTAATAATCTCCATATACATTCCATACCACGAACGCAATTGTACACCTCATGCATGGACCATGATCCACACTTAGCAAACATGCTTTTTACAATCTCGACACATACGTCTTTTTCCTTGTTCATTGAGACAAATCTATGCAATCTCTCATTGCAAAATATATGTTTTACACCACAGATTAAAGTCATCATGTGCAAAGTTATGATAGTTAATGATCCTATTGTGGCATGTCTACATCGGTGCCACATTTGATATGTAATGTCACTTTCTTGTAGATCGAGGATGGGATGTTTGATATATTCTGAGAAAAAACCCTGGCCTGCATAATTGTCTTATCTACAATACAACTAAGATTTTTTAAACTCTAACGTATAATCAAACCCACTTGGTGCTTACTGCTTAAGCAGTGTTGGGTTTTTTTTTACAGTATTCACGTTCTCAACCAGATTTGGTCCCCTGCACTGTATCTATTAAAATTGATGTCTTAATTAATTTGCTCTTTCAATAAGAAACATGTCACAAGGTAATGATCAACTCGTTACACATGACACACCCTAACCCGTACACAAAACCGGAAAATGCCAAAAATACGGAGGATTTTCTGTTATTTTGAGGTCCCCTGAACGTTAAATCGTAGCCGTACACGTAGCATCTGTCCAATGATTTCTTGCCTTTGTTTGTGCAAGTGTACAACATGGTGATTTGGTTTGGTCCCCATTTGACACGTCTTATCCAGCTAAAATCAATATTGTTTCATTCACAAGATTGTGACCATAGTCAGAAATCAGTCCCACATATTAATCATCTTTGACCGCTTTATAGTGTTTTATTTTTTACTGAAAATTAACCCATATCATTAATTAAAAGAGTCTCAATACAATTAGAAATAATATCAAAAATATAATGACTAGTTCAAGAATAAGCCACCTTTATTAAAGTATGGTCTTTTGTCTCCAAATAAACTTGACATCAAAACTAGAATTTAGAGACAAATGAAACATAATGCAAGAAACAATGGTGCTAAATTCAAATGCACCTCCACCATCGGAGTAGATAGAGTTTAGTAGGATTTCGAACACTTTTTTTTATCGACGTGAAACATTATTACATACGTAATTCTTTAAAACAAAATACTACTCATCCTTGTCTGAAATTTATAAAACTTGAATAATTTTGTACTTGTAGTATTCATCGCTAATCACCAGCTAAACATATATTTAGAGAACTAAAATTAACTTAAACATTGTGTAGAGTCTTCTGCAAACTTGAAAGGTGCTAATATGAAATGTTTTTCTCATGTGAAGTGCTTGTTATTCTCATATGTTGGGCTCCAATACTTATCTCTGTTTGGGTAGCACTTAAGGTTGCCCAAAAATACACATTTGGTTCTTAGTACTATCTTCACCCTCTGTTAGGAACTCGGAACCCCGACGAATAGGAGCTTAGAATTCCTAAAATTCATAACGCTTCATGCCCTTCCTAGAGAACAACTACCAAAGTCGATAGTTACAAATCCCGTCTTGTGTAACCACATTTCAACGGCTCTTCGTTCTTTACTTTGGCGATCTCCACTTTCTCACGATAAAAGAAGACTCTCAACATCCTCCGAGGTAGGATTATTCTACCTTAAACTTCTTTTTTTCCTCATATACTAACTTGAACGTCAGAATGTCTTTTGCAGGATACCCCCCCCCCCAAACAAATTACATTGCATAGAGCTCGCGGAAGCCGTTCTTCTGATCACTTCGGTTCAACATCAAATATGTACCTTTGCTGAAACTTTATAATATTAGTGTTAATATGACTTTTTGCCGTTGTAATTTGGACCAACTAAAAAAATATGCAATTTAAAAAAGAAGTTATACCAACCGAACAATGTGTGATTTAATTTTCTATTCAGATAATATTTTGTCTCAAAACCTCCAAAATGTACTTCGAGCACCCTAATTTAGAGAAGAACATTTGTTTAAAAATAGTAAAGAATAAATGTTTATTTTGCATCAATGTTGTTTTATTTTTAGTTTACTATATGCTACATTTTGTATCAAATATGTTACTTTGCCGAAACTATATAATATTAATATATCTTTTTGCAATTGTAATTTGAATGAACCGAAACCTATCGAATTTTAAAAAAGAAATTATCCAAACCGAATAATATACGATTTTATTTTTGATTCAGATAATATTGTCTCGAAATCTTCAAATTGCATTTCAAACACCCTTAATTTAGAGAAATACAATTGTTTAGAAATAAAACATTGATGACTGTACGTCAACACTAGTATTTTTAGTCTTGTTTATGTCCTTTTTGTAACATTTAGAGAGTCAAATGTTTGTATACATGGTTAAATCAGCTCAAGATGTGATAAGAGCATAAAACAGGATAAGTGGTGAGTTTTGCACATTTTGGAGAAGAATGCAAGAAGTTGAGCTACTGGAGAAATTGTGCCACGATGGACCTGTATCATGGCACATTTGAAGAGCGTGGAACTTACCTTTTGATACTGGAAATATCGTGGCATGATGGATCGTGTAACGTGCCACGATTAGTGAATAAGTTTGCTGCCACGTAGGATAAGTGAAGGAATCGTGTCATTACCTCGAAATGTGGCACGATTGGAGCGTATTAAAACCCTAGTTATAAAAGCCAGATGCGAATTCAGAATAAGGTTTCGATTTTTTAGACAAGTTCGGAGCATAGACGACACTAGGAAACTGAAGAACACGCAGTGGATCTCACATCAACTCACGTTGGTTCTGATTTATGTATGTTCCATTACTTCTATGTATTTAATTGTGTTAGTTATGAGTAGCTAATCTTTTAGATTGATTGAGTCATGATGAATCTATTGTAATTTGTGAACCATGTAGTTGAAAAGGGAAAATGAGAGGAAATGATATTTTAATGTTTGTGTGTGTGTGTGTGAGAGAGAAAGGATATAGAAAGTGATGTTTGTTGGGATAAGAGAAAAAGTAGGAGGGAAAGAAGAATTAAAAAAAATTTGAAATTTGAATTTTGAATTGAAGAGGGAAAATGTGTGATAATGATATTTTATTGTTTCTATTGTGTGAATGCTTAAAATGACAAAAATAAAATTAGTTTTTAATAATAATGAGCAGTATGATGCTTATTCTAATAATGAAATCTGTTGAGCGACAGGATGGTCAGTTCTATTTTTTGTATGGCTATGGTGGAACCGGAAAGACCTTTATGTCGAAAACACTATCCGCAATCTTCAGGTCACAAGGTAAGATTGTGATTTATGTTGCATCGAGCGGAATTGCATCTCTATTGTTTCCAGGAGGCAAGACTGCGCATTCTACCTTTTGTATACCATTGAAAATCAATGAAAAATCAACTTGCAATGTGAAACAACAATATCCTAAAGCCAAGTTGCTTAGAGAAGCAAGTCTTATTATATGGGATGAGGCTCCTATGATGCAAAAATTCTGTTTTGAAGCATTTGACCGTACTATGTGTGATATAATGAGAGTTGTAGATGAGGATATCTTGAACAAACCTTTTGGAGGAAAAGTTGTTATTTTGGGTGGAGATTTCAGGCAAATTTTACCTGTCATTAGGAAAGGCAGTAGACGTGATATAATGAAGTCCTCTGTTAACTCTTCTAATATCTGGCATAGCTGTAAGGTCTTAAACCTCACAAGAAACATGAGGTTAATTGGTGATGGTACAAGTGATAGTGCAAATGAGCTCAGAGATTTTGCAAAATGGATTTTGAAAATTGGAAATGGTGATATATGGTTGCAGATGAAGATGGAGAGAACATCATGGATATTCCAGAGGATTTGTGCATTCCTCCATGCAACAATCCTCTACAAGCATTGGTTGATTTTGTTTATCCAGGTATTGTTGATAACATTGATAATAGAAGGATATTTGAAGAGAAAGTGATACTTGCTCCTACTCTTGATTCTATTGAACAAGTCAATGAGTATGTTTTGTCACTAATTGATGGGGAAGCAAGAGAGTACCCCAGTTCTGATACACCTTGCAAATCTGATGAAGACTATGATATTCAAGGGGATTGGTGCACTGCTGAATTTTTGAATGACAGCAAGTGTTCTCGAATACCAAACCATAGGTTGATTTTGAAGACCGGAGTTCCCATCATGTTGTTAAGAAACATTGATCAAGCAAGTGACTTATGTAGTGGAACACGACTACAAGTCAATCACCTTGGAAACAATATCATTACTGCTACTGTCATTACTGGCAAGGGTATTGGCCAAAAGGTATTAATTCCAAGGATGGATTTGGTTCACACAGATTCAGGATTTCCATTAAAATTTTCAAGAAGACAATTTCCTATCTCATTTTGCTTTGCTATGACAATAAACAAGAGTCAGGGACAATCATTGTCGACGGTTGGATTGTATCTACCTCAACCTGTGTTTACACATGGATCGTTATATGTAGCTGTTTCTAGGGTAACCACAAAGAAAGGGTTGAAAATGTTGATTTTGGCTGAAGAAGGCAATCCATGCAACTCAACTCTCAATGTTGTTTATCCGGAGGTGTTTTCTAATTTGTAGAAAGTCTCTGATCAGGTATGAATAGCTCTATATTTAAGCTTAATCGTCATTTTGAATTATCTAATTTAAATTGATAAAATGCAAAAACCTTTTTTTTATAGATAACTTTGGAGCTAAATAGAGATGATGCATCTATCTTCCATACATAATCTTCTCTTTTTTTTTGGGTTAATTGCTCTTCAAAGTATCGACTACTATTTTGTGTTACTTATAATATATGTAGTCTTCATTGTTATTTGTCAAGGATATGTAATTGTTTTTAACTAATTTGAACTAAATGGTATTCGATGACATCTATAATTTTATGATGACAACATAATCCGTTTTGTCTAACCACTGCATTATAAATTTGTATTTTGGTGGTATGTTCAAAAATATAATATCTTCACGCCACAAAAAAATCGTTGTTAGCCCGTGCGTTGCACGGGTGGAAATACTAGTCTATTGTAATTTGTGAACAATGTAGTTGAAACTCTCTTTGTTATCAATGAAATTCAGTCTTTATTCATAATTATTTAAGCTCAATGCTTTTTCTTATGATTGTTTGTATGACTACTAGCCCTAACTTCTCTCAATCGCATGAATCGATCTTGGGTATTAATTGACTACTAGCCCTAGCTATTGAACCTGAAATAGTAATTTTGTTTAACTTTAAATATGAAACTAGAGATAGGAAGTTGCGAGTTATGACTTAGGGATTAACGAACTAACTTTGCTTCCGCGGTTATTCAATCGGTTTAAGAGATTAAAAAGTTATAACTTAGGAAAAGGTTTTGAGTCAAGAGATTGATCAAAACAACTTGGTTAATTTGTCATAAAGAATGAGTTAACATTGAGAGCAAAGAGAGATAGACTATTCACATTAAGCAATGGAGGATTCACCGGCTTAATCATCTGTTTCGCTATAAACTTCAAACAACATTTATTTTCCGCTTATTTAACTTTTATGCAACGAAACCTACAGCCTTGGGCACTAAAATAATTTAGACATCCTAGATATTAACCTTATTGCTAATTTGAGATTAACACAATCCTCGTAGATACGAACTTATAATTATTATTTCGATAGAATTAGTACACTTGTTAAATATCTATCAGACATAGACTTAACATTGTTACTTTCTCAAATTTAAATTCAAATCTAGGGCCTCTGATTAAGCTGAATTTTTTTGCTATTTCATTCAAATTATCTTGGCTAAAAGTTTCTCTTGTTAGCTAGACTTGTTGAGAGGGAGAAAGTGCATATTTGTTGGCGGTTTGTCTAAGCTTGCGTTGAATGAAAAGTAGCTTCAAAATTATATAAAAGCTCACTCAATTTTTTAAAAAAAAACTATAAAAGCTTTTTTTTTTTCAATGAGTCAACGACCACCACATCCACATTTTATTATGCATGGCATTATATATATGAATCAATGTGATTTCTACCAAACTTGCGGGAACAACGGAGAAATGCAACTCTCATTTGCATTTCTCCATGCAACAACGTTATGAAACAAAAACAAAACTGCCCCGTTATTCTTGTTTGTTGGCTACATCAACATCAACATTAATTATTAAATTATTATTCTAGTAACATATTCCAATTCCTCAACAAACCTGCCACAGATTTTCCGTTTTCCTTTTTATCTTAAATGTTTGTTTATATGTTTTGACTTGTACAGCTTAACTTGTCAAATTCTTCATCATACCACCTTGCAATCCAAACAAGTTTCTAAATCTTAATCCCTCTCCTCTCCCCCTTAATTCTCTTACATTCTTCTTTTTTGCTTCTTTCTTTAATTTACCATCTAACAAAGGGTAAGATCTTATATGTATTTGGTTTTTATATTATTTTGTGTTTTCAATTCTTTTCTTTTCTTTTCTTTTATCACACGCTTCAATTCAATGGCTTTTTCCTTTATCAGATTGGCTTCAATTTGGTATCTTCTCTTTGAGATTCCCAAATCTTCTACAATCATCAAGGTTATTAAGCACTTTTGCAATTGGTCACATATCGACCGAAAGATTTCATGCACCAGGTACTATTTCATGGATTCATATCTTTTTTTTTCATTAACATCACGTCCAAGGTTTTAGATAGCGGTCGCAATTGTAATTTTTGAAATTGTATAGAATTGCAGTCATCATAGATGTATTAAAAGCTTTGATAGTCTTTCAAAAAAAAAAAAGCTTTGATATGTCACAGTAACACAAAAGTTGCATACTTTTATTTAAAACATTGACCGCGTCTAATTTTGAATCAAATTCATTGATCATATTAAAAATATACATATACACTGTGTTTTCATGTTTATTTATTGATTTTTTGTTGTTGTTGATTTTGGTTTCCTTGGTGATTTTAGGTTTTTGTTTTGATTTTCAACAAATTGAAAGTGCCGGAATGGAACAGCTCCGGCACATTGGTGAGGTTCTTGGAAGTCTAAAAGCGCTTATGGTTTTAAGTGACGAAATTCAAATCAATCAACGACAATGTTGTTTGCTCCACGACATATTCACTCTAGCATTCGACACAATCGCAGATGAGATAAGGCAGAATCTGAAGCTTGAAGACAGAACTGCAAAATGGAAGCCTCTTGAATGTCCTCTTAGAGAGCTTTCCAGGGTTTTCAAAGAAGGTGAACTATACATTAAGCATTGTTTGGATTCAAAAGATTGGTCAGGGAAAGCACTCACACTTTCTCAGAGCAGAGATTGTGTTGAGTTTCACATTCATAATTTGCTTTGTTATTTCCCTGCGGTTATTGAAGCGATCGAGAATGCTGGGGAGATGTCAGGGTTGGATCAGGATGAGAATTCGAAGAAGAAATTGATGCTTGCAAGAAAATATGATGTGGAATGGAATGATCCAAAACTTTTTCAGTGGAGATTTGGCAAACAATATTTGGTTCCAAAAGAAATTTGCAAGCAATTGGAGAATGCTTGGAGAGAAGATAGGTGGAGGCTCATAGAAGCACTCAAGGAGAAAAAAGGTTCTTCCAAACTCACTTCTTCAAAGAATGATCAACATTTTGCAGATATGTTGTTGAAGAAATTGATGAATGGTAATTCAGATAAAACCAATCACAAAAACAGTAATGATAAAGTATTGTGGCCAATTGGTGTTTTGTTAGGATCCAAAGATTACCAAGTGAGGAGAAGATTGGGAAGGGGGAAGGAATTTAAGGAAATTCAATGGTTAGGACAAAGTTTTGCTCTGAGGCATTTTCTTGGGGAGAGAGAAGCTTATGAAAATGAGATTTCCAATTTGTTATCACTTTCTCACCCAAACATATTGCAATATCTATGTGGTTTTTATGACGAAGAGAAGAAAGAGTTTTCTCTCGTGACGGAGTTGATGAACAAGGATTTGTGGACATACATGAGAGAGAATTGTGGTCCAAGGAGACAGATTTTGTTCTCTATACCTGTGGTGGTTGATCTCATGCTTCAAATGGCTAGAGGCATTGAATATCTCCACTCCAAAAACATTTACCATGGAAACCTTAATCCTTGTAATATCCTACTAAGAGCTAGAAACTCACAAGAAGGTTATTTTCAAGCAAAAGTTGTTGGATTTGGGTTGTCATCTATTGAAAATGGTGAAATTTATAATGCTTCTAGATCCTCACCAACACATAATCCAATTGGTGAAGAGATTAACCCTATAATTTGGTATGCACCTGAGGTTTTAACTGAGCTAGAACAAATGAAAAATGTTTCTACCTCTTGTAAGTACTCAGAGAAAGCCGATGCATATAGCTTTGGTATGATATGTTTTGAGTTGTTGACAGGGAAAATTCCTTTTGAGGATAATCATCTTCAAGGGATTAGAACCAACCAAAATATCAAAGCAGGAGAGAGACCTTTGTTTCCATATCGTTCGCCAAAATATCTTGTGAGTTTGATCAAAAAATGTTGGCAAACTGATCCGTCTCAGCGTCCTTGTTTCTCGTCTATTTGTAGGATTTT
>Ga0315915_1003986_pt1 | contig 18699 bp, 14 predicted proteins | sample MpolbnodulesMG_FD_207738 | JGI IMG/M metagenome (GOLD analysis project Ga0315915, IMG submission 207738) | Medicago polymorpha root nodule microbial communities from Los Angeles, California, United States - branched nodules | ecosystem: Host-associated > Plants > Roots > Nodule | place: USA...
TATACAAAACCAAGTTGAGTACAAGATGAAAAAGGTTTCTCTATATGCTTGTCTATTACTCAACTTGAGTCTTTTAGTTATTTTTCCTTATAGCAAAGCTAGTCAAGCTGATAAACTTGATGAACTTTTTCTGTCTAGAAAATCACAGAATCCTCCTAAGACTCTTGCTTGGGAAGAGGGAGAAACATTGAAAACACTTTCTTCTTTTTCTTCTGATGCTTATGTTGCAGCACCTCAAGAGGAGCTAAGACTAGCTGACAAGATCGTCACATTGCCTGGTCAACCCGATGGTGTAGATTTTGACCAATACTCTGGTTATGTGACTGTTGAACCTGTGGCCGGAAGAGCACTTTTCTATTATTTTGTGGAGTCTCCATATAACTCTTCTACTAAGCCTTTAGTCTTGTGGCTCAATGGAGGTAAAAATAACCAAACAAACTGTTATATGTTGATAATAACTTTTGTCCTTTTTTAAGGGGTTTTGTTCGTTTGTGTGTTTCTTCAACTTTTTATCTTCGTTAGTGTATCTTCGTCTATTTACATTACGATCCTTGAAATATCTTCGTTAATGTATCTTCGTCTATTTACATTATGATCCTTGAAATTTTGAAAATTACCGATGAATACAGTTACTATGTAGTTGCAGAAATCTCTAAAACCTTAGTAGTGCGACCATAATTGAAGTAGTAAGCCAATTTACAACACCACACATGATAAGAAGTATTGATCGATAACTAGTTAATGTTTGATTGATGACATAACTTCATTTTCATAGTAGTGAAACAAAGTAATAAAACACTTTCGATTTTACTAACAAGTATATGAGTCGAGTCTACAGAAGCTCCAAGGGTTTACCTAGACTGTCAAATATGAACAATTTGATTCTAACAACATAATATTTGAAACACACAGGACCTGGCTGTTCTTCACTTGGGTATGGAGCCTTTGAGGAGCTAGGACCCTTCAGAGTCAACTCTGATGGAAAAACACTATACCGTAACCAATATGCTTGGAATGAAGGTAAGACAATCATCATCATCAATATAATTAAAAAAAAATCTCCATTATGCATTTAAGAGACATGAATGTTTTACCAATTTATCGGTATGATATATATGCAGTTGCAAATATACTCTTCTTAGAGTCTCCAGCAGGAGTAGGATTTTCCTACTCAAACACAACTTCTGACTATAAAAAAGCAGGAGATAAGTCCACTGCTAAAGATGCCTATGTTTTCCTAATCAACTGGCTGGAGAGATTTCCACAGTACAAAACCAGAGATTTTTACATAACCGGAGAGAGTTATGCTGGTCATTATGTTCCTCAGCTTGCATCCACTATTCTTCACAACAAAAAACTCTACAACAACACCATCATTAACCTCAAAGGCATATCAGTATGTTGATCAATCTTCAAAAGACTAATAATGCAATATAACTCACTATCACATATAACTAACTTCATGATTATTTGTACTTCAAATTTTTCAGATAGGGAATGCTTGGATTGATGATGCTACAGGTGACAAGGGGTTATTTGATTACTTCTGGACTCATGCTTTGAACTCAGATCAAACTCATGAGTTGATTGAGAAGTACTGTGACTTCACTAAACAAAATTATTCAGCAATTTGTATCAATGTAACAGATTGGGCCTTCATTGAGAAAGGAAAGATAGACTTCTATAACATCTATGCGCCATTGTGTCATGACTCTTCTCTCAAAAATGGTTCAACTGGTTATGTAACTAATGATTTTGACCCTTGTTCTGATAACTATGGTATTGCCTATCTAAATAGACCAGAGGTTCAAAACGCTCTTCATGCAAAACCTACAAATTGGAGCCATTGCGGGTAATATTCTATAATCACTTAAAAGAAATTGCAAAATAGTACTATCTGTTTTGACATCTCTATAACTGTATTTTCTATGCTAATCATTAATGTGTTATTTTTTATGACAACTGTAGTGATCTTATTACTCACTGGAATGACAGTCCAATTACTATCCTACCCACCATCAAGTATCTCATTGAAAGCAACATTAAATTATGGATATACAGGCAAGTTCGATTTCATTATAGTATATAGTGTTAACAATGTTATGACAATTTGAATTCACAAGAACAATAATATAACATGTATCGACTCTTGTGAATAATGAGAGGTTGGAAATTTGTTTTATCAAAATTCTAATTGCTAAATTTAGATGATGTGTTGTCCTACAGTGGTGATACAGATGCACGGGTTCCAGTCACAACTTCAAGATATGCAATCAACACCCTTAAGCTTCCTATCAACGCTTCCTGGCGTCCATGGTATTCTGGAAAAGAGGTACTGAAATCTGTCTATTTATATTTTGAGGAAGAGACTAAATTAATTGGTATTCTATAATTAAAGGGATTAGTTTGTTATTCCATAAATTTGAAGGACTAAACTTCTCGTTCCTTACAAACTCAAGTACTGAAATGCTAACTTATTCAATATATGGCTGATTTACTGACTTTCTTCTAGACCAAGTAATAAGATTTTTCAAACATGACCAAATTTTAATAATGACAGATTGGAGGATATGTGGTGGGATACAAAGGATTGACATTTGTGACAGTAAGAGGAGCAGGACATCTTGTTCCAAGCTGGCAACCAGAAAGGGCATTGACAATGATCTCATCATTCCTCTATGGAAGTCTGCTTCCTGCTTCACCTTCAAAATAATGGGTTCTAAGCATGCTCCATGTTTCAAATTTACTTCCTTGAAATGCACTCTGTGCGAAATCTACAAGTTAGATTGTAATAACAAAATTTAGTTTGAACTTTCAACTACAATTTTTGTTACATATCGACTGATTAAAATCTACTGGTGTTTCATGTCTTGCTTTTTAATGTCATATTAGTGATGAACCAAATTGGCTGATAAGAAAGCTCAATTTTTTTGTTACGGTTCCCATAAGTTACTTCCACTATATACTTATTACATCTTTATATTTCTCAAGGGAAATTTGTAAGAAATTCAGCATTTCCACTTCCCTTAGATTCTGTTTCGCAAGGCCAACCGATAACTTATAGCTCCCCTAGATTCTGTTTCGCAAGGCCATCCGATAACTTATAGCATATAAGCTAGTATTATGTTATCAAAGTAAAACTGTTTCGTAACCACCAATCTATCCGCGTTTACATTGTTTCTTCAGTAGTTTATATCGTTTTTTCAGATGTGCATTTGAGTTTATTTTTAACTAGATTATAACTACCACTGTTTTCTCATTTTACCCTCCTTATTTTAATTAAAGTCATTTTTTAATCTCTATTTTTTCAAACCTTTTTAACCTTCATCAAACCAAATCAAACAGTATGTTAATGAAGTACACAGTTTTTTTTTTTTTTTTTGTGAAACAATGATGCACTGTAGAAATTTCATATTGGTATTTAATATATTTTAGCAATAATTGTTTTTACAAATAAAAATGTGTATTTTTTTTTACTAAAGGATGTTTATAGCATTTCATACATAACAATATGATTGATACATGTTGATATATCAATAAAAATGTTGGAGCTAGCAATAGATGTGACTAACCTCGCAAGAGCATGAGCTGACTCATTTGCTTGTCTCCTATTAAGTTCAACAAGAAAGTTTTTGAAATACAAACTAAACACACCTAACATTGATTCAACACATCAGCAAACTCTATAACATCATTTCTACCTTTATGAAGATAATTTACTACCTTTTTAGAATACAAAGCAAAATCAACTCCTTCTAATTGCAGCTGGTGAACCCATGTAATAGCATATAAAAGTCTCAAATCAATGCCTCTCCTACATCCACGTTACATATAGGTGAGGACCACAATGTTTTGGCGAGCACAAAACGATCCTTGTCATCTCGGATATACATACCAAAACCAACATGGTTTCGTTGTTGTGAAAAGAAAACATAGCATTGCATTTATGTCTCCCCACTTCGGGTTTCTTCCATTGATTTGCATCTTGCGCATTCTCACTGTCATGCAGCCCTTGTCCCGTCATGCTGCCACTCCTGCCCCATCTGTGTACAGTATGCCTCGGACTGATGCTATTAGCCAATTTCCAGTCATCCCTACTAGACATTTCATCAAACACATTCAATACCAATTTTAGCATACCATTAATCAAAGAGTTCCAACAGACTAAATCTTTATTAATCATCGATCGAACACACGTGTAATCAAAACCATGCCACTCAATTTAGAATACATATTAACCAAAACTATTCTGCACAAACTTCTCAAAACAAACACCCAGGCAGTCTTTTACAGATTACTCGTTCAAACTTGGTTCGGTTAAAAGCAAGTAATGGAAGAAGCAAGTTTGATTGAAGAGGTTCGGGGTTGCGGTGAAGATCAATTGCTCTTTATTTTGTGTTTATGTTTGTTTTTTTATGTGTTACTCCAGTTTTGGGGGAACTGCTCGTGTTAATCTGGAATTCAAATAATTCTAATAAAAAAATAAGACAGAATCTTTGTTCACGGTTAATGATGTCTTAATTTATGTGATGAATTTGGGTTTAGTGTTAAAATCAATATATATAGCACTATAGCTCAGTTTACAATAATACATTTGAATCGTACTTTGGGACCCCCCCCCCCACCCCAAGTCACCCCAACAACATTTGAGTCAAACACAAGGACAAGGGTATGTCGGAGAGAGCTTCTTCTCAGCCCCACTAGCTCAACTTCTTCTCCGCCCCTTGTCTATCTTCTGTGTGTACATGAGTCATACTCAATAGTTAAATTTGATGACGGAGGGAGTATAAACAAAATGTGTCATCCTATCAAAATGGACCGTTGACTTTTATCAGAGGGGGACTTGTGGAAAAAATGTTAGTTGCTAAGTATGGTGAAGAGATGGCGGTGCAGCTAATAAAAAATGTGTCTTCGTGGTGGATGGATATTGTAAAGTGGGAAGGAAGATTGATGATAATCTTGATTGGTTCAATAAAAAATGTACAAGGCAACATATGCTCTAGGTTTGTAGCCAGGAGGATATGCTCTCAGAAACTGCGATGAAGATACATTACACCTGCATAAACCACGACAATAAGTTAGCGAACAAAATATATTTATCATTAAGTTTAAAAGTTAATCACAAAGTGCTAAATTGTTAAATAAATTGATATGAATCTAGAAAAAGGGAAACAACGACAATCCATTACATTCAAGGAGAAACTATATTAAATCAGCCGGCTGATCATTGCCTGGTCAATACTAATGTCATCGTTCTCTTGTTTCTTTCACATGCCTCCAACCACAAGAAAACAAGCCCTAAAATACTTTCACAGTTTTGTATCTATAAATAGATAGAAACTAAGATATATAGAAACCAAGTTGAGACCAAAATGAAGAAGGTTTCACTTTATGCTTGTTTATTACTCAACTTGAGTCTTTTGGTTATTTTTCCATATAGCAAAGCTAGTCAAGCTGATAAACTTGATGAGTTTATTCTGTCTAGAAAATCACATAATCCTCCTAAGACTCTTTCATGGGAAGAGGGAGATGCATTGAAAACACTTTCTTCTTCTGCTGCTTATGTTGCACCTCAAGAGGGGCTTAGGCAAGCTGACAAGATTGACACATTGCCTGGTCAACCCTATGGAGTGAATTTTGACCAATATTCAGGCTATGTTACTGTTGATCCTGAGGCTGGAAGAGAACTTTTCTATTATTTTGTGGAGTCTCCATATAACTCTTCAACTAAACCTTTAGTTTTGTGGCTCAATGGAGGTAAACATTGCATCAGAAACTTCTTATGCTGATAACTGTTGTTCTTTTGTTTGCATTTTAGTTTTTATGATATGTTATTTCATTTATTTTTTATATTTATATTATTATCCTTGAAAACACCACATGATATAAGAAAAAAATGATATATTATTTCTATCAAAATAAAAAAGGAATGATATATTATTAGTTAATATTTTGATTTATGACATAACTTCATTTTCATAGTAGTCAAACATAGTAGTAGAGTTTTACCTAAGACCAAAATATTATTTTCATGTTAAATATGAAAGAACATAGTGAAACCTTGTTATTAATTTATTTTGAGTATCATCATCTAAACTTAACTCTTGATGAATGATTTTGATCAAGGTTAGAAAAATCTCGAGATATCTTTTACAAATTTACAATTATGAGTCATAAAAACGAACTACCTCATTTGTATACTCCTTTTTTAGTGAACTCTTACGAGTTCAAGTAAATTCTAATTAAATTTAGGTAAACTTTTGATTTTAATAGCGAGTTAACGAGTTGAGTCGACCAAAGCTAAACAAATTTACCTAACTCTCGAGTTTAACAACTTTGATTCTGACAACATAATATTTGAAACTCACAGGACCTGGCTGTTCCTCATTGGGGTATGGAGCCTTTCAGGAGCTAGGACCCTTCAGAATCAGCTCTGATGGCAAAACACTATACCGTAACCCATATGCTTGGACTGAAGGTGAAACAATCATCAATAGAATGAAATTGTTTCTTATGATGCATTTCTGAGACATGAATATTTTACCAATTTATCATTATGAAATATGCAGTTGCAAATGTACTATTCTTAGAGTCTCCAGCTGGAGTAGGATTTTCCTACTCAAACACAACTTCTGACTATGACAAGTCAGGAGATAAATCAACTGCCAAGGATTCCTATGTCTTCCTCATCAACTGGCTGGAGAGATTTCCACAGTACAAAACAAGAGCTTTTTACATAGCTGGAGAGAGTTATGCTGGCCATTATGTTCCTCAACTTGCATCCACTATTCTTCACAACAATAAACTCTATAACAACACCATCATTAACCTCAAAGGCATATCTGTATGTTGATCAATCTTCAAAAGACTAATAATGCAATATAACTCACTATCTCATATATCTAACTTCATGATTATTTGTTCTTCAAATTTTTCAGATAGGGAATGCTTGGATTGATGATGCCACAAGTTTGAAGGGGTTATTTGATTATTTTTGGACTCATGCTTTGAATTCAGATCAAACTCATGAGTTGATTGAGAAGTACTGTGACTTCACAGTTGACTTCACTAGTGGAAATACTTCAGCAATATGTAGCAATGTAACAGATAGGGCCTACATTGAGAAAGGAAAGATAGACTTCTATAACATCTATGCTCCATTGTGTCATGACTCTTCTCTCAAAAATGGTTCAACTGGTTATGTAACTAATGATTTTGACCCTTGTTCTGATAACTATGGTATTGCCTATCTAAATAGACCAGAGGTTCAAAAGGCTCTTCATGCAAAACCTACAAATTGGAGCTATTGCAGGTAAAAAATCTATAATCACTTTTAAGAAATTGCAAAGTAAACTCTTTGTTTTCACACTTATATAACTGTACTTTTCTATGCTAATCAAGATTGTAATTTTTTTAATGACAATTCATAGTGAAATTAATTCTAAATGGAAAGACAGTCCAATTACCGTCCTACCCACCATCAAGTATCTCATCGACAGTGGCATTAAATTATGGATATACAGGCAAGCTCAATTTCATTATATGAAAGTCTTAATTAACATTAATATGACAATTTAAATGCACAAGAACACTAATATAACATGTAGACTCTTGTGTGAATAGTGAGAGGTTACAATTATATTTTATCAAAATTCCAACTCTTAAATTTAGATAATGTGTTCTCCTACAGTGGTGATACTGATGGAAGAGTTCCAGTTACATCTTCAAGATATTCAATCAACACCCTAAAGCTCCCGATCAACGATGCTTGGCGTCCATGGTATTCTGGAAAAGAGGTACTGAAATGAGTCTAAGGGACTAAATTGATTGACACTCATTATTTTAAGGGATTAATTTGTTATTTCATTAATTGGAGGAACTAAATTGTTCGACTTTTACAAATTTGAGTTCTAAAATGCTAATACTCGATATATGGTTGGGTTATTGACTTTTCTTGTAGACCAAGTAATAATATTTTTGAAACATGACGAAATTTTAATAATGACAGATTGGAGGGTATGTTGTGGGATACAAAGGATTGACATTTGTGACAGTAAGAGGAGCAGGACATCTTGTTCCAAGCTGGCAACCAGAACGGGCTTTGACTTTGATCTCATCATTCCTCTATGGAAGCCTGCCTGCTTCTGTTTCACCATCAAATTAATTGTGTCTAAGCATGATTCATGTTTCAAATTTACTTCCTTGAAATGCACTTTGTGCAAAATCTATTGGTTAGATTGTAATAAACAAAATTTAGTTTGAACTTTCAACTAAAAATTCTTGTTACATATCAAATTTACTTCCTTGAAACGCACCTTGTGCTGTGGTCATATAACTTCGGTTTGTGTATGGCAATATTATAGGCTCTCCCTCACTTGTCGTGAGAGCGTATTGTTAGAACACCAACTAGTAACAGAAGAAATAAAGAAACAAAAATCGCTTATATGTAAAGGATTTGATCACTTCAATATTGTTTTAAGTAGATAGCTGGAGTAAGTACTTGTTTCAGATGCAATATGTAAAGGATTTGATCGCTTGCAGAATTGACAAGAGCATTGGAGCCATACCTGAGCAACAATTACAACTTAAGAGATTTAGAAACTTATATTGTTGTAAGAAAATGATATTTATTTTTGCATTAGATATGGATGATCTGATTATATTTATAATAATAGATAAATATTCAAAAGTTTCCTTTCCTCCAACAATTTTTTTTTTTTATTTTTTTGACAAAATTTCATCCACACTTGAACACTGTATATACTCTTGGACATGAACAAGGAGTAGATGTCATTGACAAATTTATCTTAGCTTAGACACGTAAGAATTGATTAAAGACCTATTTTGGTCCCTAACAAAGTATACAATCCCCGACAAAAAATAACCCTATTTAGTACTTTACAAAATTAAACCAAGACAATTTAGTTCTTTGTCAATATTTTTCTTCAATCGTTTTTTTCTCTTCTTTTTTTTGAACTGTGACCGAGAATATGTGACTATTTTTTTTTATTTTTTATGAAAGAGAGAATATGTGACAATTAAGTTCTCTTACCGACTGCCATATGTATTCTTTACAAAAATAAGGGACATCTAGGTATATACAAAAAAAAAAAAAAAATAGGATAATTTGATCCCCATAAAAAAATGAAATTAGTCCTTATTTTTTTATTTCTTCATGACAAAAAATGAAGTTTGTTAAATTTTAAGGAACCAAATTAATACTTTTTTATTTGGGTCATCTTCTTCGGTCGAAACAATCATTGAAGTCGTTGATACCCGCTGAAAACCGAAGGATGTGGAAGAAAAGGGAAGCGAAAAACCAAAATAGAAGGATGTGTGCTTAGGGTTGTCAAATTCTTAACTCATTCATTGCTTATGTGTTGAACTGTTCTTTCATTCTTTTTGTGTTAATAAACACAACTATTCATTCTTGTTCTGGACCGGCCATAAGGCCAATCCTATGATCACATGTGGACCATATGCCCACTAGACCAAGACGCATCACTTGATGGAGCACACTAAATATCCGTGCACACCACCTTACCAGAGCGCGCCCGACCCGTGCATCTATTCTGTACACGTGGCCTTCAACGGCTTCCGGATGAGGTGCCGCATTTTCCGGAAGCAACTAGTGCCCCCTTCCTCTATATAAGGGTGATTTTGTGTCACCCTCAAGGTACCATTCACTTTCTCACACGTTTTACACATTCAACCTCATTTCCTACACTGACTTAAGTGTTGGAGTGCTAACGTGCCTGCAGGCACCCTCTGTTCCACCGCGAAGACTTCATCACCACCGCACCAGTGCACTGTGCCTTACCGTTGCCACCATCCATCTTCACCGGACATATCAACTCTCTTATTATGCAATCAACTATTCATTATATATCTTATTATGCAATCACTCAATTTTTTGTTTTGTTTTGCTCTCTCTCTTTTTTTTTCCTTTTTTAAATGGGAGAGTAATCTGCCCCTTAAAAAATTCTTTTATTTCCATGTTGGCACTCACATAGTCAAATTAATGGTACACATCAATAAACTGATGCGGAGACTAAATTGACTCGATTTAATTTAGTAAGGGATAAAATATAGTGTTTTAATTTGTGGAGGACTAATTTGACCCTTACACATATTGTTAGAGACCAAAATGGGTCTCCACTCCGTAAGAATTTTAGGAACAAAAAAAAATGTATGGTAAATGCTAATGAGTGTCTCTAAGACAGTCTTTAAAGATCTTAAATTATAAGTTTTTATGAAAATTTGTGTATTCAATACATTATAAATTAAAGTATTTGTCTCCTTTAAAAAATATTTTTTTTAATTTAAAATCATTAAAAATGCTCCCCGAACACTTGTTACCGAGACCCAAGATGTTTACAATTCTATTTATATAAATTTTATAAATGACCACGTAATCTTTTCAAAATAAAAGTGACCATATAAAAATACAAAAATAATATGTGACCGCACTATGCGTGGTTCTTATTCTAGTGATTTATGAGAATTGAACATAAACAATCCTGGTGAGAACAATCTCTATTATTTGTTTGACTTGGTGTACTTGCACATGTTTCTACACAACACCTCTTATGACTTCTTCTTTTCACCTTTCTCTTCACTCTTACATCCATAACCAAAACACCAAAATTCTATGTTGGATAATCAATCTCTTTCGAGATATGATTTTACAGTCCATACAAGTCTTTCTCTAACAAAATGAATAATTTATGTGTATTAGCCGACCTATCAAATTTTTACACAAATATATGGATCATGTTAAATCTCAAAATAGAGTTTAATCTCATTGTCGCCACCTGCTTGTTAAATAGAGAAGATTACTTATTTAAATAAGATATAACATATAAGACTTTGCTACTTAAATTTTTTGAACACATTTATTTATATATCACGAGCAAGCATATTCCCAGTAACCCAATTACAGATGCTCTTAGAAACTAGAATATGAAGACAGTACAACTGCATAAACCACAACAATAAGTTAGAGGAACAAACATCCCATTAACTTACAAAGTTAATCACAAAGTGCTAAATTGTTAAATAACTTGATACATGATTCTAGAAAAAGGGAAACAAGCTAGGAAAATCACTTACATTCAAGGAGAAGAAACTAAATTAAAATCAGCCGGCTGATCAATAAGCACAACCAAATAAGTCCTGCAAAATGCCTCAATGGTAAATGTTATCTCTCTCTTGTTTCTTTCACACGACTCCAACAAGCGCAACCAAATGAGTCCTGCACAATTGCCATTGTTTCTCATCTATAAATAGTTAGAAACTAATGATATATAGAAACCAAGTTGAGAACAAGATGAAGAAGGTTTCTCTTTATCCTTGTTTACTACTCAACTTGACTCTTTTGCTTATTTTTCCATATAGCAAAGCTAGTCAAGCTGATAAACTCAATGAGTTTATTCTGTCTAGAAAATCACATAATCCTCCTAACACTCTTTCTTGGGAAGAGGGAGATGCAATGAAAACACATTCTTCTTTTGCTGCTTATGTTGCTCCACCTCAAGAGGAGCTAAGACTAGCTGACAAGATCGTCACATTGCCTGGTCAACCCTATGGAGTGAATTTTGACCAATATTCAGGATATGTCACTGTTGATCCTGAGGCTGGAAGAGAACTTTTCTATTATTTTGTGGAGTCTCCATATAACTCTTCCACTAAACCTTTAGTGTTGTGGCTTAATGGAGGTAAACATTGCATCAGAAACTGTTTTCTACAGTTAACTTTTGTTCTTTTGTAGGCATTTTCTATTTTTTTATGTTCTTGAATGTGTCATTGTCTATTTATGTTCTTTAATGCGTCATTGTCTATTTAATATTTGTTTATAAATAGTTATTAATTATACTTGATTGATGACATAATTTCATTTTCATAGTAGTGAAACATGATAGTATAGTTTTACCTAAGAACAAATATCACTTGATATTGAACTTTATTTGTCTTTTGATTTACAAAATCACATGCAAAAACCTGGTTATTACCATCATTTGAACTATACTCTTGATAATATGATTCTGACCATGGTTGTTAAACTCTCGGGCTAACCCTTACCTTCTTACAATTATGAGTCATAAAAACAAATTAACTCGCATATGCACTCACTGTTTGGTAAACTTTTACGAGTTTAAGTAAACTAATAAAATTGGAAACTCTCAGTTTGACTAATCGAGTCTACAGAAGCTCAACAACTTTACTTAGACTCTCGAGTTTGACAGCTTCAATTTTGACATCATAATGTTTGAAACTCACAGGACCTGGTTGTTCCTCACTGGGATATGGAGCCTTTGAGGAGCTCGGACCCTTCAGAGTCAACTCTGATGGCAAAACACTATACCGCAACCCATATGCTTGGAATGAAGGTGAGACAATCATCAATATAATTAATTTGTTTCTTTATGATGCATTTCTGAGACATGACTATCTTGCCAACTTATATCCTTATGAAATATGCAGTTGCAAATGTACTCTTCTTGGAATCTCCAGCAGGAGTAGGATTTTCCTACTCAAACACAACATCTGACTATGTCAATTCAGGAGATAAGTCAACTGCCAAAGATGCCTATGTCTTCCTAATCAACTGGCTGGAGAGATTTCCACAGTACAAAACCAGAGATTTTTACTTAACGGGAGAGAGTTATGCTGGTCACTATGTTCCTCAGCTTGCATCCACTATTCTTCGCAACAATAAACTCTATAACAACACCATTATTAATCTCAAAGGCATTTCTGTATGTTGTTTAAACATCAAATGACTAATAACGCAATATAACTCACAATCTCATAATTCTAACTTCAATATTATCTTTACTTCAAAAAATTTCAGATAGGGAATGCTTGGATTGATGATGCTACAAATTTAAAGGGGATATATGATAACTTGTGGACTCATGCTTTAAACTCAGATCAAACTCATGAGTTGATTGAGAAGTACTGTGACTTCACTAAAGAAAATGTTTCAGCAATTTGTAACAATGCAACTGATAAGGCCTTTGTTGAGACAGGAAAGATAGACATCTATAACATCTATGCGCCATTGTGTCATGACTCTTCTCTGAAAAATGGTTCTAGTACTGGTTACGTAAGCAATGATTTTGACCCTTGTTCTGATTACTATGTTACTGCCTATCTAAATAGACCAGAAGTTCAAAAGGCTCTTCACGCAAAACCTACAAATTGGACCCATTGCACGTAATATTCTATAATCACTTTTAAGAAATTGCAAAATAGTACTCTTTGTTTTGACACTTATATACTTGTATTTTTCTATGCTAATCAAGAATGTGTTGTTTTCAATGACAATTCATAGTCATCTTCTTACTACCTGGAAAGACAGTCCAGCTACCGTCCTACCCACCGTCAAGTATCTCATTGATAGCGGCATTAAATTATGGATATACAGGTAAGCTCACTTTCATTTCAATATAAATTGTTTAACACTTATGACATTTGAATCTACATGAACAATAATATAAAACATGAAGTCTCTTGTAGTGAATAATAAGAGATTGCAAATTTTGTTTTATAAAAATTCCAACTCCTAAATTTTGATTGTGTTTTCTTCGTACAGTGGTGATACAGATGTAGTGGTTCCAACCACATCTTCAAGATATTTAATCAACACCCTTAAACTTCCAATCAACTCTGCTTGGCGTCCGTGGTATTCGGGAAAAGAGGTACTAAAATTAGTCGATTTATACTTTGAGTGAGAAATTAATTGATTGGCAATCTATACTTTAAGAGCTAATTTGTTGTTTCGTAAATTTGAGGGACTCGCGACACTTACATCATCGAGTTAAAAAATTCTAATTTACTTGAGATATTGTCCGACTTATTGAGTTTTCTTTTATACCAAGTAATAACATTTTTGAAACAATAATGACAGATTGGAGGGTATGTTGTGGGATACAAAGGATTGACATTTGTTACAGTGAGAGGAGCAGGACATCTTGTTCCAAGCTGGCAACCTGAACGTGCTTTGACTTTGATCTCATCATTCCTCTATGGAATCCTTCCTTCTGGTTCACCATCAAATTAATGGGTTTTAAGCATGATCCATGTTTCAAATTTACTTCCTAGAAATGCACTCTGTGCGTAATCTACTAGTTAGATTGTAATAGAATGTGGCCATATAACTTTGTTATGTGTATGGCAACACTATAGGCTCTCCCTTAGTCAATTGTTGTGAGAGTGTTTCATGTCTTTGCTTTTTGATAAATCAAATTAGTTGATAAGAGATCTCAATCTTTTGATATGGTAGGAAACTTGAAATACAAATAGACTTCTAATAATGTAATTTCATAAGCTACTCCCACCATTTACTTACAACTTTATTATCTCTCTAGAAAAATCCAACTTTTTCACTTCACTTTGGTTCTATTTTGCAAGGTCAAATCCCAAACTTATAATGTATAAGCTTGTATGATCAAAGTAGAAACCTCAAACTCATAATAAAGCTATCAACTGAGTTTCAATTATAAGGAATTATTTATGTCTCTTATCCAACACCCGATTATTAATCAACTTCAAATATCTAAAGGAATGATCTTTAATTCACAACTTCTCGCTCCAACACGAGATTATAATTGATATCAACCCTAAAATCACATTCCAACCCTTCATGATATAAGTCTGAAAACAAATGCAATTGAAAAACAAAGTCCTTGATGACTTAGTGATATGCTATAGTGGTCTCGAAGTATTTATAATTATTGTATCCCCTGAGACTTGCTAATATCCGAGCCCTTCAACAATATTTTAGCATTCTAAATTAGGGTTTGAAAGGTTGTTAGTATGTAAAAGAATGCATTAAAAGTGATGAAACTAAGCATGTTAAAATTTTTGTTGTGGGATTAGATTTCATTATCTAATTTTCTAATGTATCCTTTAAATCGATTATATACTTTCAGTATTTTAATTATACCTAGGACCGTTCCAATCAGATTGGAGGCCAGATCTAATAATAAAAATGGGACCCTAGCAAAATAATGTAAATTTTTTAAAAAACTATCATCTATGTAGATTGTAAATAACATAAAAAATAGGCATCCTTTTAACAAATTAAATATAAAAACTTGGGCTCCTAATAATTTAAAATTTATATATTTTTAACATACATGAACAACAAAATTTCGCATTTGATCTATTGGCTTTCATTAACAAACTTTGACTCAATGTCTACGGTTTAAAATTTTTGATTTTTAATCCGTAATATTTAATATAATTAAATGACAAAAAAAATCCAAAATGATACTTTAAAGAGGAGCACACTCCACTACCAAGCCAATACCACCAAAACAACTTAAGTAGGATAGAATTAATGAACATGTTAATAGAACGGAATTAATGAGTGCTTACAAATAAACAAATCTCAACACCACCGAGCAACTAGAAAATTTCATAGGAAGTGTAGTCCAACCTATTCTAACCAAATCAGATCTTAACCAAGCATTTATTTACTTGTTTTAATCTTATTTTCTGCTATTGAAATGAACGTTATTGTTATATTTTCTCACTAACTAACTTGATTTAATTTCCTCAAAAAACAATTAACTTGATTTAATTAAACATAAACAATCATTGTGAGAACAATCTATACTTACCCTTTTATTATTTGTTCAATTGTGTATACTTGCACATGTTTTTACACAACAGCCCACTTTAAGTCTTACATCCATAACCAATACTCTCTCGAGGTAAATCATTCATTAACCAAAACAAAAATTTAAGTGTATTAGCTAACCTATCAATTTTTGACATAAATAAATGCATTATTATAAAATAAAATTTAAATAGTACGAAATGTCATATAAAATCGAATTCTCGAAAGGTAACGTTAAATCTCAGAATAGAGCTTAATCTAAAAATCTAACTAGAGAAGCATATTCCCACCCCCTAAGAAACTAGAGTGTAGAAGTACTGCATAAACAAGAACAATAATTTAGAGAAACAAACATCCCATAAATTTCAAAGTTAATCACAAAGTGCTAAAACGTTAAATAACTTGATATGATTCTAGAAAAAGGGAAACAAGGTTACATTACATTCAAGGAGAAGAGACTAAATTAAACTCAGCCGGCTTTATCATTGCATGGTCATTGGTCAATGCCTCAATGGTAAATGTTATCTCTCTCTTGTTTCATTCACATGACTCCAACAAGAACAACCAAATAAGTCCTTCAAAATTGTCACTGTTTTTCATCTATAAATAGTTAGAAACTTATGATATATTGAAACCAAGTTGAGAACAAGATGAAGAAGGTTTCTCTTTATGCTTGTTTATTACTCAACTTGAGTCTTTTGGTTATTTTTCCTTATAGCAAAGCTAGTCAAGCTGATAAACTTGTTGAATATATTCTATCTAGAAGCTCACAAAATCCTCCTAAGACCCTATCTTGGGAAGTGGAAGATGCATCTAAATCACACTCTTCTTCTGCTACTTATGTTGTACCTCAAGAGGGGCAAATGCAAGCTGACAAGATTGTCACATTGCCTGGTCAGCCCTATGGAGTGAATTTTGACCAATATTCAGGCTATGTCACTGTTAATCCTGAGGCTGGAAGAGAACTTTTCTATTATTTTGTGGAATCTCCAAATAACTCTTCAACTAAACCTTTAGTATTGTGGCTCAATGGAGGTAAGAATTGCATCATAAACTGGTTTTTACGAGTTGATTATGAAAGCTTTGATTCTGACAACATAATGTCTGAAACTCACAGGACCTGGCTGTTCCTCACTGGGATATGGAGCCTTTCAAGAGCTCGGACCCTTCAGAGTCAACTCTGATGGTAAAACATTATACCGTAACCCATATGCTTGGAATGAAGGTCAGAAAATCAATAATATAATTAATTTGTTTCTTTATGATGCATTTCTGAGACATGATTATCTTACCAACTTATATTCTATGAAATATGTCAGTTGCAAATGTACTCTTCTTAGAGTCTCCAGCAGGAGTGGGATTTTCCTACTCAAACACAACATCTGACTATGAAAATTCAGGAGATAAGTCAACTGCCAAAGATGCCTATGTTTTCCTCATCAACTGGCTGGAGAGATTTCCACAGTACAAAACCAGAGATTTTTACTTAACGGGAGAGAGTTATGCCGGTCATTATGTTCCTCAGCTAGCATCCACTATTCTTCACAACAATAAACTCTATAACAACACCATTATTAACCTCAAAGGCATTTCTGTATGTTGTTCAAACTTCAAAAGACTAATAATGCAATATAACTCACAATCTCATAAATCTAACTTCATTATTACTCTTACAATAAAAAATTTCAGATAGGGAATGCTTGGATTGATGATGCCACAAGTTTAAAGGGGTTTTTTGATTACCTTTGGACTCATGCTTTGAACTCAGATCAAACTCATGAGTTGATTGAGAAGTACTGTGACTTCACTACTGAAAATGTTTCATCAATTTGTATCAATGCAACATATAAGGTCGTCCTTGAGATTGGAAAGATAGACTTCTATAATATATATGCTCCATTGTGTCAAGACTCTTCTCTGAAAAACGGTTCAACTGGTTATGTAACTAATGATTTTGACCCTTGTTCTGATTACTATGGTGCTGCCTATCTAAATACACCAGAGGTTCAAAAGGCTCTTCATGCCAAACCTACAAATTGGAGCCATTGCAGGTATTATATTAATCACTTTTAAGAAATTTCAAAATAGTATTTTTACTTTTTTTTACGTTTATATAAATGTATATTTTTTATCTAATTAAGAATGTGTTATTTTTTATGACAATTCATAGTCATCTTCTTACTGAGTGGAAAGACAGTCCAGTTACAATCCTACCCACCGTCAAGTATCTCATCGACAGTGGCATTAAACTATGGATATACAGGCAAGCTCGCATTCATTATACAAGAACAATAATATATAACATCTAGACTCTTGTTTTGAATAATGAGAGGTTACAATTTTTGCTTTATAAAAGTTCCGACTCCTGGATTTTGATGGTGTGTTCTCCTACATAACAGTGGTGATACAGATGCAGTGGTTCCAGTCACATCTTCAAGATATTCAATCAACACCCTTAAGCTCCCTATCAATGCTGTTTGGCGTCCATGGTATTCTGGAAAAGAGGTACACTGAAATTCGTCTATTTATTATTTTGATGGAGGGATTAAATTGATCGACTTTCTTTAATTTAAGGGGCTAATTTATTTGTTTTTTACAATTTAAGGGACTAAATTGCTCAACTCTTACAATTTTGAGTGCCAAAATGTTCATTTACTCAATATTTGGCTGATGTATTGACTTTTCTTCTAGACCAAGTAATAACATTTTTGAAATGTGACCAAATTGTAATAATAATGTCAGATTGGAGGATATGTGGTGGGATACAAAGGATTGACATTTGTTACAGTAAGAGGATCAGGACATCTTGTTCCAAGCTGGCAACCAGAACGTGCTTTGACTTTGATCTCATCATTCCTCTATGGAATCCTACCTCCTGCTTCACCATCAAATTAATGGGTTCTGAGCATGATCAATGTTTCAAATTTACTTCCTTGAAATGCACTCTGTGCGTAATCTACTAGTTAGATTGTAATAAAAAAAAATTAATTTGAACTTTCAATTAAAGATTTTGTTACATGTCAACTGATTTTAATGTGATGTAGCCATATACCTTTGGTATGTGTATGGCC
>Ga0315915_1003987_pt1 | contig 18696 bp, 9 predicted proteins | sample MpolbnodulesMG_FD_207738 | JGI IMG/M metagenome (GOLD analysis project Ga0315915, IMG submission 207738) | Medicago polymorpha root nodule microbial communities from Los Angeles, California, United States - branched nodules | ecosystem: Host-associated > Plants > Roots > Nodule | place: USA...
AAAGAGGGAAGAATGTAACGTCTTAAAATTTATTATTCAACGAAACGAAAATGAAGTTATATGTATCTCTCATAAGAAATCTGCGACTCCATCAACACTAGTAGCACTATCAAATGGTATCAGTTAAATTTTTAGACATATCAGTTACTTTCATTGAATCAATGATCTAACAGATTCATCTATGATCTTTCTATTGTTATCACAGGTAGGTAGTTGAGAAGATAAAAGACGATGATAATAGTTCTAGGTGATACATCTAGTTTTCTATTGTATTTATCTCTTTAAAATATTTTGTGGTATATCTAGTAATAATCATTTTTTGGTATGCAACAAAATAATAATCGTTATCCTTCCTTAAATTGACAAGCAAAGACTAACTATACTATCACTATATATCCTTAATGAAAACATTAGCTTTTTCCCATCTATGTTCACAACAATTATCCTGTCATAATTATTGTTATTTAATTTCACACACGCACGCATGCGCACGTGCACATACCTTATGCCTTAGAGTTGCTAAGTAGTTTTCGAAAAAGTTTACCCCTCAATTCATGGATACACTTTGTAGAATCTCACATGTTGTTTCCATCTATATGACATTTTTTTGTTTTCATCAATTATGCACAATATATGTTTGATAAAGGGCAATTTTAAGTTGATTAAAAAAAATACTACGACATCTACATTTTTTACCAAAGCAACAATATGTTAATTTTGACCAAAATCTTGTTTGACTCTCTAGAAGCACCACCATTATATCAAATTTACAGATCAGATTAACAAGCAAAAATGGAATATATTAAGACTAGAGGAGAATTTTCATCGGAACAAAGTGTGTCAAAAAGGACCACAAAAGTATACAATCAAAAAAGTCATAAAGAAAGTGAAACAAAAGCTAATTAGCCGATGCCTAGACAAACAAACGGGTTCGACCACCACATATGAAAATTTTGACGAATATTAATATTGGTTGCCTTCATCCACTAGAAGGAATGTAACTTGACTTTATCTAACAGTTGGTGGATTGAACTTTCCTTGTTCTTGAATATTCTATTGTTCCTTTCATTCCACAAAACTCAAACGCAAGATAGGCAAACAAGCTGCATAAAAGAACGACGAGCTCGCAAACCACATGAGGAGTAAACAAATTGAACAACATGATCATGTAAAAGATACAGATCAGCCGATGATATGCCATAAAGTTGCAATTTTACTCAAGAATTAAAATGTACTAAAAAGTTACAGAAAAGAATAATGAAAATCCAACCTTCAATTACTTGTGAAATTACATATTAACTAGTTCTAGTTCAGACTTCCACGAGATAAATTTAAAGGGTTATATATATTTGTGATCTAACTAATAACTTTGCAAGCTTGTGGTCATCCTTGTTTGCTTCCTCCCTTCACGCGTGCTTCTATCAATGACGTATGTGCCTAGCAGGCAGAAGGTGAAATTAATAAACTTTGTAAAGGAACTTGGGAAAGGGAGGAACTCCTGCATAAATTAATAAACTCTTTATCAAACTGCTTCTTTCTTAAGCACAAGCCCAAAAATTTCTATTTTTTGATACCTCATATTTCTTCGAATAAAAATTGAATTTGTCTATAACAAGAAAACAATATGGAAATCATTCCATTATAAATACCTGCAAATAAACATTTGCAATTACCATCTCTCCAAATTCAAATTCAACTGAAAACTTGAGAAGTAAAGAAAAGAAAAAAGAAATGGCAACACAAGAGATCACAAACTTGACCAGCGAAATCAAGCTCCTCGAGGGTAAGATCGAGGGGAAGCAAAGGCTCATAGAGTTTCTACAGCAAGAACTTGATATTGTACCAGCATCTAAGTTCCAGAAAACACAGATGCTTTATGATCTGAGGCTGAGGCTCGGGCTCGTCGTGATGGTCAGTGAAAGTTGGTGGAGGAAAAGCACAACCCAAAAGCAAGCATTTAGTTTAGTGTGTGGGTGTGTGTGTTTTTAAGGGTTTTAAGTATGTGTGTTTGTGTGGTGAAAAAAAAAGTGTATTCTTTAATGTTTATGTTTCTTGTGTCGAATTTAAGTATGCAACAAAATATTAATCGTTATCCTTCCTTAGATTGGCAAGAGAAGACAACCTATACTATCATTATCCATAAATCCTTAATGAAAACATTAACTTTTTCCCATATGTGTTTACAACAATTAACTTTTCATAATTATTGTTTTTTAATTTCACACACACTCACACACGCGCGTGTGCATACATTTTATGCTTGAGAGTTACTAACTAGTTTTCAAAAAAGTTTACACCTCAATTCATTGACACACTTTGTTGAATCTCATATGTTGTTTTCATCTATTTGGCACTTTTTTGTTTTCACCAATTCTGCACAATATATGTTTGATAAAGGGCAATTTTAAGTTGATTAAAAAAAATACTACGACAACTACATTTTTTACCAAAGCAACAATATGTTAATTTTGACCAAAATCTTGTTTGACTCTCTAGAAGCACCACCATTATATCAAATTTACGAATCAGATTAACAAGCAAAATTGGAATATATTAAGACCAAAGGAGAACCCTCATTAGCACAAGGTGTGCTAAAAAGGACGTCAAAAGTATACAATCAAACAAGTCACAAAGAAAGTGAAACAAAAGCTAATTAGTCGATGTCTAGACAAACAAACGAGATCGACCACCACATATGAAAATTTTGACGAATATTGATATTGGTTGCCTTCATCCACCAGAAGGAATGTAACTTGACTTTATCTAACAGTTGGTGGGTGGAATCTCTTTGTTCTTGAATATTCTATTGCTCCTTTCATTCCACAAAACTCAAAAGCAACATAGCCAAACAAGCTGCATAAAAGAACGACAAGCTCGCAAACCACATGAGGAATAAACAAATTGAACAACATGATCATGTAAAAGATATGGATCAACCGATGATATGTCAAGCCACGACCGAACAAGACTCCAAAGTGAACAAGGGCAAGACAGAAACAAATGATGAGCAGTCTAGAAACCTCCACACCCAGTCACGCATAATTGATTGTCATGAGAGAGAATGTCTCGCGCCACCAAATTATCCTTTGACGGCAACCTATTCCGAAGAAGTCTTCAAGCAAAAATTGAAACCTTCAAGGGAACCTATTTGTGCCAAATCAAATTTGAAGTAGCAGCAGAGCTATAAGACTCTTGACTAGTAACCATCGTATACCTGCCCCGAACAGAATAATTACCGCTAGGATCTAGCCTTCAATGCCACTGATCTGTAGAATTATGCTACAAAGAAATGTCGTGAAGTAAAATCCTACACTCTCATAATAACTCCTCCTCCCAAGCCCACAACCGATGACGCCATTGTCAGGCCGCCCCTCTTTCCTCCCACCCCAAATCGCACATATCCGCCATCGAAACCTTGATATGATTGAATACTAAAAAATGAGACCATGGTTTAATTGGGTTGCCTCCATGTTAAAACCTAATTTTTTTTCTAACAGGATCGATCAGAATAGATGTTAGTGCATTTTGTTTGACAATGTTATTTTGGTCATAAAAACATTATATAACAAAGTATTTTAAATTTGATGGAAAGTTAACAAAGAAAGATTAAATTGTAATATATTTGAATGGTTAGGGGACGTAATTGTTGGTTTTAAAACAATAGAGGAGGGCACTGTAATATCTCCATGTTTTAACTAGATACATCCATTGTAGAATTTCACTTAATGGAAATGTTTGAAAATGTTGTATCAAATAAAAATATTCCTCTATGGAGAGATTCTCGTGAAAAGAATTTTAATAATTTGTGCCAACATCAATCTTTTATTTTTTGGTCGAAGTGCTAACCTCAATCTACAAGCCTCTTGGAACGTTACATATATGATGAGAACGATGTTATGATAGCTAGTACTGTGGCATAAAACTTGACCCACCTGTCCAATATAAGGTCCCAAATGGGGTCCTATTTTTCCTAACTAAAAGTCATGGTCCATATCCTGAAAGAGGCCTTCTATTTTCTTTTATTGTTATATACCTTGCACTGAAAATGACATCAAAGACAATGCCCTGAAATTCTTTGGACTCAAGCATATGTTTTGTAGCAAATATTTATCCCAATATTCCTCATTTCACTTTCATACAAAACTTAGATAGATATATTAAATCATTCACATGGAAAATTTCCTAGTAATGTAGTGGTACACTATTCATTAATGACAAGGAAAGTTTAATTAATTAATTAGTGTTTATAATTAATTAATTTAACACTTAAGAAGAGATAATTCTCTTGATGATTCAGCATGGTCTTTTCCCCAATTAGGCCTTCCAAGTGTGAATTCTAAGTCAATCATAGAGTCTGTCCTCTTCACCTGTTTAAATAGTATACACAAATGTTAATGTCATAAACTATTCAATTATTAAAAAAAAGTACATGCAACAAATTAAAACTACAGCACAACTACAAAGCCACATGCTAGATCCAGTTTCTGTTCCTATATATATGTCCCAAAACTTACCATGGTATCATTTTCCTTCAATTGAGAATACGTCAAACCAATTTCGGATTTTTCTTCAGTATTGTTTGTATTTGTCTCTATTGATGGTTGCCAAGATGTCCTGAATTAATTTATAAAGTGAGAGAAGAAATTAAATAAAGAAGGTACATAAATTTTAAAGCAACTAAAAAAATGGTTTAGCCCATTCTAGTTTTCTAGTATTCATTATTGTAAACAAACTCCAATTTCAAAATCCAAAGTCCTAAATCCTAATTCCAATTCCAAATATATACAGTTCAAAACATAGCCAGCAGTTTGTGATTGGCTATTGAAGGAATAGATGTCATGCAATATTTTAACGGTCAACATCCAAAATGTTTCAATTTGCTAAGGTATGCAACCAATCCTCATTATTAGCTAGAAAGGAGACAACATTGTTGGTGACCTTAATTTTAGTAAGCAAATCTTGAACCTAAAGAGTGGTGGATAGAACATGAAATAATGTTTTGATCAATCATAGTGTACCTTAAAGGATGGTCCTTCTTGAAAAAATAATACTTAGTGAAAAAAAATAGTGGGTGGATTTACTCTTCCACAACCAAGGAAGGACAAACCACAATTAATAAGTCGACTTTGTAAGATCCCCTTAAGAGGATGTGCTTATTTTGAAAGAAAGAAAAAAAGTCCTACGTTGAAAAAGTTTATAAATAAATGTCATTTATTTCCTATTAAGTCAGGACTTTGTAAGATCCCCTAAAAAAATGAATTTTGTAAGACATATTTAGTGACGGAGTATATTATCTACGCATCAAATTCAATAGTGTTCAATGTGCAATAAGATTTACTAAAAATAAGTGTGAAGATGTTATTTGTGTAATTAGACTTTCACACACAAAAAAAGGTATTATTATAAGAAGAAAAAAAAAATCCAAATCTCACATTTTTTGTGATTCATGGAGATGTGCTCCAAAAGCAAAACTTTTTACTACATATTGGGATCAATTAATACATTGAAGATATAATGAATGAGTAATCCAAAATGACCACCCACATACCTATAAAAAGCCCTAGGCATTTTTTGTCAAAATCTATGTACTAGTACACTTCTTGTCATAGAATCTCTTAATCAAAAAGATAAGCAGAAAAAAGCTAAAAACAAACAAGAAATATTTTCAAGATAAAAAGTACTACTAGTAGTTTTTTTTCCTTGTAAAAAAATCCAAACACAAAGCATATGTGTGAATATTCGTGCCTATACGTTAACATAGCTTTTAATAGCCCTGTGTTGTTCCTTCAAAATAAAAAAATAGCCCTGTGTTGAATAATGGTGCTCAATACTACTATTAATATACTGAGAGAAAATTAGCATATGGTTTTTACCTAAGTGAATTTTGAAGTGGTTGAGGTAAATTTGGTCTCTCATCAGCTGAAGAATTAGCTCCATGCAAAGGAACAATATTAATCCCTTGTGTCTGCAGTATACCATGACCTGCAAAATTTCATCAACTGAGTCATTGCTCTTACTTTATCAGACACATTAACTTAATAATTCATCACATCATCACTTCAATTGAAAATCATAAAGTTATACTATAGTTTCTGTCAAATCCAAATAACTAAAGATCTAAAATAACAAACAAACATTGTGCAATAATTCATAGAAGAAAATGTAATTACCTGCTCCTGATTTGTCAGTGGTCTTCACTGTTCTATACATCTGCATGAACACCATAAAAATTAGATGAAAGAAAAGTCCACAAAGTTAAAGAGTAATATATTGAATATTTCCTAGATACCCTTTTGTCCTTAGTGCTTGTTCTACTTTTCTCCACTACTGGAATACTTCTCTTATTTTTCTTCTTTCTTTTGTCAGAAAATAATTAAAAGGTGAAAATGGAAACTTCATTCAGAGTACTCATTAAAATGTAAGACTATAGTGAATAGTTTACCCCACCTGTAAGTGACTCTTGACGTGTGCTAGGGTTAGATCCTTCACATTCATTAACTCTAACACAGATTTTGGTGTTGCTCCTGCAAGTTAATCACACAATTAACTAACATGATCCATAATTATATTATAGTTCCTTGTAATAAAAGTTAAGCAAAAAAATACATGAATCTTGTTTTTTCCTTATATTTTGTTATGGACATGTTCATACCATAATGAAGAAATGATAATATTTCATATCAAAATAATCATGTATATATTAGTTCTATTTGAATAAAGAACTTAAGTAAACTCTTATAGAATAAACACTTATCGTATAAAAGTGCTTATGTTTGATGAACTGCTTACTTTCATGACCACCAAGAAGTTGAACAGCATGAACAAAATGGGAATGAAGGGTTGTAGTCCATCTCATTCTTGGAGCTCTAACACTTCTTTTAACACCATTAACGACTCTTGTATTTCGCTTGAAATCGCGGCCATAGATGTGAGGTTGGAAGTGTTGGTTAAAGTTTCTTGATACACCTTGTACTTGATGACGATGAAGGTGATGATTATGATGATGTGGATTCATCAAATCTGAATTTCCAAAGCCTAATCTCAATGTTGGGTCACGTTGATGAGGATAGATAAAGGGATTTTCATGGCTTAACTCACTTCCACTACTAGCTGAATCAGAAGTAGTTGATATTGAACATATATTATCATTATAAAGTGGTTTTGTTATTCCTTTGGGTTCAGAATCAGAAATATTAGAAGGAAGACTTATGTTTAAAGATAGGTCTGGTTCCAACAAAGGTGAAAATAAAGGATGCATTTTAGGATGTGATGAATTAGTAGTGAACATGAGAAACTTATATAATTAGGGTATAGAGTACTTGAGAATGGAATGAATGAATGAAGGAAGGAATGAAGGAAGGAAGAGGGTGAAAAGGAGTGATTATATCATCATGAGTGACTCATGATTTGCATTGTTTTCGAGGTATGTGTGTGATGAGGTAGCTAGCCTTTTAGTAGGATCCAACTAGGGTTGATTTAAGAATTGCATTTTTTTAATATAACACAGAGATGAATTAATTTTTCCAGAGACTACTAGTCACTTAATTAGTCAGAGAGATAGAGATTTTTTTATAAAAGAAAAAAGATTAAATGAAGAGAAAGAGAAAAGATCAGAGTTTTTTTGGGGATGGTGGTTTGAGCGAAAAGTTAGTGAAAAAGGGTAGTGTAGTACTAGTTATTTATGGAAGCTGAGGCCTGAGATAATATTAGTAGCAGTGGTCATCAAAGTACTATCTTTGCACAGAGAGAGAGAGAGAGAAAGAAAGAGATTGCCTGGGGAGTACTGAGGTTCCTTTACCTTATCTATACAGGAATATTATTAAATGAAGACGTAATGTGTGTTCAAATTCTCTCAAAAATGTTTGTTATATTATTCAATCTTCAATTTAATTAAGAAATATTTTTGTTTCATAAGAAAATAAATTTTTTAGGTAGAAAATAGTTTTTTTTTTTTTTTTGGACTAGTAAATGAAATTTTTTTATATAAACCATTATCTATACTTGAATAGAAAGCAAACGGACAACAAGCTGCGCCGTTAGACCTTTTTAGATGGCAAACCCAATCCTCGTGAACACAACATTCATTGACCTAATTAGTTATAATTAAACGTATGATTAGTGTCACAGTAGATTTGACAAAATTAAAGTGACACCTTAATTTTATTGAAATTTAAAAATATAGTTTATATACAAAGTCACGACGATTCAAAGTGATTTTGACAAACTTACCACAAATTTAAGCATATACAAAGAACTTTGACATTTCGTGGTTTTACAAATTATCACTACAGAGTCATGATGATTCAAAGTGATTTTGACAAACTTGCCACAAATTCAAACATATACAGAGAACTTTGACACTCGGTGGTTTTACAAATTATCGCTACAAATTTCGGTCTTTTGAACCGGCTATGAAGCTAAACATCTACCCAAGTGTGCTTAGATAGCAACTCAAAACTTTTTGCCCCTCGTTCAAGAATGTGTTATACAAGAATTAAACATTGACTTTACTTTATAAGTAGAATCCGTTGTTTAACCAATTGAGTCATACTCATTTCATATCAAAGATCAATTAGAATGACTTTATAAAAAATAATGTACTTTTTTATATATTAAAGGGCTATATATATATATATATATATATATATATATATATATTCCTAAATAGGAGTTTTATTTATTTTAATTTTTGCATAAATTTGGATATGCTTGTTCTCAAATGCATTCACTAATTTATATGATTGAGAAAACTCTATTTTAAAATTGTTAACACTACTTACAAGAGCTAAATTTAAACTCTAAATAATTTATTAAAGATGATATTGAAAGACTAGTATGATGATATCATCCAAAGACTCTAGTTGTTGAAGAGTGAAGAGGAGTATATCTGTACATTTACTCTTAAATGAGAATAAGGGTGCAGTGATATAATGGTGGTTACTGGCAAGGTATATGGTTGGAATTGGAGAAAAGCCAAAATGGGTACTATTCAATGGAATATTGGAACGGGAAATGAGTCTATAGTATAGTTCACGTTGTTGATGGATTGTGACCTATTAAAATTCCCTGCTCTTTTTGTTTCTATTATCATGATAAGTTTAATTTATTTTTCTCCTTTAATACATATTTCTCCAATTGGAATATTCCCGTTTTTATTATGAACGAGGATTGACTGGCAGGCCAAAATATCCTCCTCTTCTATAGTCTATACCTCACATTGGCCCCCCACATGCATATGTGGCATCATACCTCATTGGTTAACTCCTGTTAACTATAGTTATGGGATTATTGGGAGGGATACCACGACCAAGGTTTAATGCATACCTTGGCTATAGTTGCATATATTTACTTTGACCATGACTATGATTCTCTTATATGTTTTGCAACCAACCACTTCAATTATGTCCATCTGCTTATTTACATTATTTAAGCTAATATTTATTCAATATGTATCCCAAGTATAAAGATTTGACTTGTTGATTAAAAATAAATAAAAATCAAAGATTTGATGAGGTCTTGGGTTCGAATATGGGTTTAGAAATTCATCAAGATTAAAACTTTTAGAAATTTTTTGTCTCTATTTAGGTTTCACAAAACTTGAAGAATTAGTGTTTTAATGTTGTGAGCGGAGATACTCAATTTACATGAAAAAATATAAAGATTTGAGTGAAGATTCAATGTGATCTCGGAGAAAATATGAGAACTGATCTAGTTATTTGACAGAGAAAAATTAGTCGGTGAAAAAAATAAATCAGATCAACTTAGTTCATAAGTATAAGTTTTTGGTCAAAAATTGGTTTTTTAGTGTTTGACAAACGTGTAATATCATTTCAAAATGAACAATTTGGTCTTTGATGGAACAAAAGCCTTAAATATTTCTTCTCAAACTCTATCAAAATAATGATTTGGTAATGCATATATGTGTCATATATTCTTTATGAGATCCATTTTTCTATCAAGTTGTTAAAATTTGGTAGAAAGAAACAATTGATAATACTAAAGTGTTTGTGCTAACTCACCAAATTGTTTGTCAAGCGTGTAGTATCATTTCAAAATGACAATTAGATCTAACAATTAAAAAAGAACAATTTGGTCCTGATGGAAAAAATCCTTAAATATTTCTTCTGAAACTCTATCAAAACAATGATATGGTAAATGCATATATGTGTCATATATTCTTTATGAGATCCATTTTTTCGCATGATTTCTCTATCAATGGTTGAGGAAAAAAAATGATAAAAATTGGTATAAAAAAACAATTGATAATCATTTGACTCACTTCATGTATAGGTCCAACTCTAAATCAAGCTAAATCCAGCTCTAGGATTCTTCTAATATTCATTAAATTTTCTTTTAATATAGCTTTGGTATTTTTAAATAAAATATTTGGGAATATGATTCTCATTTTTATAGAAAAAAAAGTGTAGATTAGTTAGAACGTATATAGTGGGCAATAAAGGGCGAGCTGTACACGTGAGATACCCCCAAATTGAAGAGAGCAAAAATGGGTACTGATGAGAAACTGAGAAAGATTTAAGGGGAAGGAATATATGACTATAAGTGTAGCCTGTGATGTCCGGTGACACCAACCAGGTCACAAAGCCACATGATGCTGAGATGTTATTTAATGATCTCCTATCCTTTCACCCCCTTCAACCAAATGTCATACATATTTATCTGTTTTTCTTTTAATTCACACATACAATACAAACTAATCGATAAAAAGTGAAGAATTGAGTATTCCAATTAGTGTTTTAATATATCAAATATTTATGCGGTCTTTTATCGTCTCCACTCATTACTCTAACACGTCTCCTCATGTTACACACCGATATCATATCTCCTTATCCTGACCATCAAACAGTCCCTAATTTCATTGTTTGTGTTTTATCATCTCTTTTATCTTTTGTTACAAGTTGTTCAAAACTTAAGAGTCAAGATATTATACATGAAGTTCCATGATGTTTAGTAGTATCGCAAAACAAAGCGTTGAAGGAAGTGCAAGTAGTAGGAATTTTAGAAAGAAATGATTCCAAACAATCGTCTGCTTCCAACGTTAACATTTAAAAATTGAAACCCTAGCATTTGTCTAATTATGTAATAGGCATGTAATGTTGCAATCCAATATTCCCTCTCCGTGTTCAAATATTCCATGTCTTGTGTGTCTCTCACCTCAATTCATCTTCTGTCGTATATCGATTTTGATCACATCTGCGCGTGTATTTCAATCGCCAATATACCAACCATATTCCTCGCCACTATCATGGCTTCACTCACGTGACTCGTGGGCGTGACCTTGTCTAGGCTATAGTCTCTTCCTTTGTTCTCTTCTTTTGTTCTTTTTATATATTCTTCTTTCTTCCTATTTCATCTACCACTGTATTATACTATATATCAAACATTAATATAACTAGGTTAAAGATTAAAGAGTCATTTTCGTCATTGAATATGCAACAAGTAGCCATAACGATCGTTCAATGTTTCAAAATTTTAAATAGTCTTTAATTGTCTACTTTGTTAGTCAAAATAATATTTGATGTTAAATAAAATAGTTTCTCAATGGTGACAGTAACTATTTTCTTATTTGGACTAATAATATGACAATAAATAATACTTATATGGATTGATATGACAATATTAGCACAGCATTTTAATGTCAGAGATTATTTTGACCAACATAGTGCACAATTAGAGACTATTTTGAAATTTTAATACATTATATTGAAGGACTATTGTGGATACTCGTTACACATTTCAATAATGAAAATGAATATTTAACCATATAACTAACTATCATAGTGTAACCAAGAGCACTTCGATGAGATGATAATGAATCTCCTTCAACTTAACCAGATGTTTTGCGTTTGAATTCAACTTTGAGAATGAAGCAATGTTAAATCTCTTGAGGGAGGATTTTGCCATCAATTTCGGTTCTACCCAGCTTAAGGGACTAGTCTATGCAGTTACGCACAAAGAATATATATCTAGTTAAAAAATACTAACATTTTATGACAGAAGTGTTAGATATTTGAGTCGTTAAATGAATCTAAATTACTTCAAACGAATTAGTATTCACGGTTGCGCGTGGATGAAATTTTTTGTTTTAAGAAAAAAAAACATTTAATAGAATTATATTATAAGATATGGCATTTATGGCTGTTTGTGTGTTTCAATTATGCTCGTACCCCCATGCTTGATCCCTCATTTTATATACTTCTCATTCTTTGTTTTTACTTGTTGATCAATGTGACAGCAAGATATCATTACCAATTTGATAGACTTGTTAATTCCATTTGTTAATAGATTCCGAAGCCATGGTCAGCGCCTGATGCGCTCTAGATTCTCCGGGAAATGAAAAACTTTGCTTTAATTTTGTTTATCTTATTATACAACAACACGACTAATTGTTTACGTTATTTAATTCCTCTTTGTTCTCTCTTCTTGTGTTTTTACGTGAATTTTTCAACAATAAGCTTGTGATTAGGGAATATCCGGTCAACATGTCGTTCTATGGCTCAATTGTTATGTTGTCAAATGCTTTGGCTATATGTCATTAATATTCCATGTGTTTGTCTTATAATAACATACATATATTCAACTACCCATATTGCCCTTAATTTCCTCTATAATAAATACGTACATTTCAAACAATTTTATATAGCTACTATAAAATCAAGAATTTATGTAATATGCACCCTTTTGTTCTCAAGGTTGTAATATGGTCGGTTTATTTTTTCTTTCCTTTTTTAATTATCATTTGTATTGAATTGAAGTAACTATAGTACATCTCAAGCAAGATAAGAACAAACATGATGTTGCATGTTCTAGCCATAGTAGATTAATGAAATGCTATTTCTATTGTAATTGACTTGTGATGCACTATGCTTATGTTTTACAATATATTTTTGGGCCACCTGACTCATATCTCCAATTTACAGCGTGCAAGACATGTGCGGTGCTACACAACCAGCTAACCTAGTTTATTAGATATCATGAAGATCGACTCAAAAATTCAACGTAGCATAAGAGTAGTGAAAAAAATCAGTGTGTGCATGTAATTGATAAACATTAAACTAATGAATTGAAAATGTCATATAGACTTTGTTAAATTCTAGCTAAATTTGTACGTGCAAGGATTCGTATTAATAATTAAATAACCTATGTATCATTTTGCAATGGATTTGCAGAAACTAATATATTAAAATTGATGTAAACAATGTGACATGCTGCAATCCTCGTCTAATTCTAAATCAAATTAAGTAGTGAATTTGCATGTTACTCTTTGTCTTCAAATATCAACTTGCAATAGTTAATGAAATGGTCAGTGTTTAATTAAGACAATAAGAATCTTGTAAAATGTTTAAGTAAGTAAGTAGAAATCGTGTATATTATTTTCAAAACTAAATGACTATCTTATCTTAATGCATGTATAACAAATTACCAAATGAAACATATCATATATAACTCGAGATTTGAGCTATGATTTACCTTTGATGGTGGTAATAATTAAGAGGAAATATTGTCTATTAGTAATCAAGAAGAAGAATATTAGCTTCGTAGTTGTTATTGGTGAGATCAGAATACAGCCATACTACAAGCATGTGTTGCTTTGAAATTAGAGTTTCACCTTTCCCCTAGCAAATAGCAATAGCAATAAGCTCATCTAATTCTAAGCTACTTTGAGTATCAAATAAACGACAAAAAAGAAAGCAAGGAATCACCGAAATTAACGCCGTTTAGGCTGATGTGCTCCACGACATTACATGGCCCACAGTACATTACTCTAATCAATACTTAATTAAAAATCTCTATATGTAGCAAGGAGTTGGTATTGTTTGTTTTCTTGGTTCAAATAACCAAACCTCTAAACATGCTTAATTAGTCCTTTTGTAAAGTATGGCAGCTTTTAGGTAGCAAGACCTTATTTGTGGCAAATGGCAAATCGTCATTCAAGATTAATCATGGGATAATAATGCGCTAATGAGTTCCTAAGGTCAAAAACTCCCTTTGTTTTTAAAAGTTGTGTTATTATTATCCCTTTTAAAAAAATAAAATGTTATTTGAAGTTCAAAATACACGTGGTATATGATATTGTATGTGTTTATCTCTATTGGTACCTTTTACAATTTACTCGCATTATAAAATTGCATCTAAGAACCGAATGACAATATGCATATTTTACATATCAAAACTTTGATGTCAAGGTATAATTTCTTTCTCAAAAGATGCCGATCACTATAGTTAATTAGCTATCGCACAACTTAAGTAAGAATTATACATTCTTTTTTATCGCATATTAAATGACTCATAGATGATTTCATATAAATTAAGAAAATTACATAAGAGGGAATAATCTTTTCACTGACTTACATCGATCAAGTATTGATGTATTAACCATTATGATAAATGTGAAATGGAAGACATTAATTATTGATACATGTGGAACTAATTAGATGACACATTGAAAAAAAATGAATAGATATTAATTATTGATATTAAAATTAATCAATGGAGGATGAAAATATATTTTGTTTTTTTTTTTTTAAGGAGAAAGAGAATTGGATTTGAACAATTAAAATTATAGATATCAAAATCACACTCGTTTGTGAAACTACAAGGACCACAAACATAACAAAGCCAATTTGGTATTTATAACATTCAACCAATTGGATCACATTTATTGGATTTATTGAATACTTATTTTAGTATTTTACACACACGTAAAAGTAAATAAAAACATTTCAATAAATTTATTTAAGTTAATCACGCAAAATAGTTTATGAAAAGGGTGCTACTAGGGCTGTTTTACACTTCAGGTACAGGCATATCATCACTTCCCCTTTAAGAAAAATCATTGTGTGTCATTGTACATCCAAATTTCGAATATATATTTTCCAGCGAGTAAGTTCCCTCGAAGATGAACATTCGAAAAAAGTTCTACTTTAAATACCAAAGGTTGAAGACTATTATTTTAAAATCCAACTTATAGAAATTTAAAGATAGAGTCAAAGTCATTTGGAGTACTGATTTCCTAACTTCTCTACATTGTCAGACTTTAAGTACATAAAAGAAGTTTTTCTTGGTGTCTTGAAGCATTGATTTGTTGTTGCTCTCAACGCTCCTTTATCATAGAGTTTGTTCTTGTTTAAGAAATGAAGAAAGTCGAGCTATCGTTACTCTGATTGATGCTCAAATTCCGTGGTGATTTCTTTGTTGTTGTATAGGGTTGAATTACCCTTTGTAATGCCGTCTAATAAATTTTGCTTAAAAAGTCTGTGCTTAACTTGTGGGGAAGGCCTTAATTGATTGCACAGAACACACCATTGAAGAGTGGTGAAAAATCTTATATTGTAGCCTAAACATTTGAGCACATATTAGCATAAATTTGGGGATGCACCTTGGAATCATAATAAGAATGTCGAAGACTCTAATTTAATGGGAATTCCTATAAATAAAATAGAATACTATAATAAGTATTTAGATTATTTGATAATTTTCAAGTAAATTCTGGATAAGGGTTCTTCTTTTGTGGTTGACTGGAAAAAGGTTTTCAAACGTTCTCTTTGTATCTGTGACCACTTTCCCGTACTCATGGCTATTTGTGAATATGACCCAACAACTGATGCTATTATTGAGTTGGGCTTTTTCAGAAGGTGAGAGTCCACGATCACTTCAGTCCAAGTAATATGAAAGTACGAAAATTTGCTGAAAAATAAAGATTAGGAAAATGAATAAGAACTAACTATATATTTGAAATTACTGAATTTTTTATAAAAAAAATTATAACCATGGTGCAACATTATAACATGTCAAACTCACCGTATATTCAAATATACATTAAGAAAACATATTCTCAAACCTTTGAAATTTAAGAACTTTCAAATACAATTGATTTTATTAACTTGTGTTCATAAGACACATATTAATGAATTTAAAAGTAACAATCACAAATTAATAAAATAGTAGTATTTTGGCTTTTAAAAAGTGAGTACACAACATTTCCGACAATTTTTTTTTGTAAGGAAATGAATTATGTACACCCCATGGGATGTATACATCATGAGAAAAGAATGATGCGATAAATGTAATAAAATTGATGATGTGATATGATGAGAAAAATATAAAGAAAATGAAAAATTATGGAATGTACATGTACCATTGTTGATTTTTTTATTCAGTTTGATTAACATTGTGACTCGCCAAGATTTCAAAACACAAAAAGGATTCCCAAGAACATGTTTGCATTTGACATTATCTATCTATCTATTGCAAATAATACCGATAAAACCTTCTAGGTCGGATGCTTAGAAATTCAACAGAACTAAATCATCATGGTCTGACTTACTACTCACCTACTGCTGACATCCATGATTGAATGCATATCATCTCTCAAATCTATATATCACTTTTTTTTTTCAGGGTAAATGTTTCCAATTCCTCATTAATCTTTGTAGAGTATCTACATCAAAATTTCTTATTGAACTTTTAAATAAGTAACCCTTCTATATATATTTGTATTGAAATGCATTTAGGTTAAAAAAGTTAAACGTCTCTATATAAAGAATGACAGTTGAATATGAATGTAACAATTTTCTGTCATACAACCCACCATTTATCGAAATACAACCATACATAACAAGAGAAAACGGGAAATGCACCGTCGGTGTTAGATAGTTTTAGACTGACATCCAATTAGAATTTAGAATTGGATTGTTATTTTAAAAAAAAACGGTTATAATCTATGTTTACATGACGAGATGGTGGATATTTATTGGATGACCATGTAAAACTATTTTATACCGTCACCTAATAAGAAATATTATTGTGTATATATGTTTTGCACCCGCCTCTTAAAGATAACCACCAAATACACTATTTCTATTGAACGTTAGTGTAAAATTAGCTTAAACTGATTGTGCATATTTTTTTTTCTCAATAAAAAAATGTAGATTTGTTAAGAATAACACTTTTGAAACAAAATATACATATGTTGCTTAAATATATATGATAATCACATGCAAATTCCACAATTGGTTGGCTTAAAATTGTCAAGAAGAAATTCTTGTGCTTCTGCAGACCAATTGTGTATGAGGAAGTTATGTTGACTATGATGAAAGATTTTGAAAGTTTCCAAACGAAAACAAATGATAGTAATAGAACCTAACATACCACTACAGTCTATTTCGTACACACACAAAATCGTTAGTGGGACAGCAGACATAAAGGAAGGAAAAAAGGGAAGAGAAGGTGTAACTCAACAGCAATAAGGCAGAGTGGTGGAAAAGGTACACATGTTAATTTTTAGTCAAATATATATTTCATTCGGTCTCAAATATAAGTAAAAAAAAAGTCAAACAAATTTAATATACTTGGTTAAAAATTTAAACTGGATACATTTTGTTTGACATTTTTTTTTATATACGAGACCAGATGGTGTATATATATTGTTGCTGGAGAAGTGGAAGTGCTAAATGGGTGTGACAAAGGACAGGACCACTCTCTAAGCAGAAAATCATGTGCCTACGATCAGTGTTTGTTGGAAGTGTCACAGTGGACACTGCAGTGCAAACTGGTTTCACACAGACAGAAGAACTATTGTGTTTGTGTGTTATGTTAGAGAATCATGTTGCGTACTCTTTTCTGGTGACCACTAAAATAATATTTTCCTGTTCTTCTCAACCCACTCAGGCCCCGCCACCAAGTAGGAGGTGAGAAATAATCCATGATTAATTGTGTTATGGATGTACCATCAAACTTGCTCCAGAGTTTATGGAGTTAAGTTGAAATTGAGATTAAAATTTCTCAAATCAATTCTTCTGGGTTATGTCTATGTTTCCCTAGACGTTTTTTTTTTTAATATATAATTGAATTTGCTCACTTAATTAAAAAAAGTACTATGCAAATCGAATGGCCTCACATGTGAATGGAATGACCATGTAAACATGAGAGGATCCAAGTCCGGATATTTGCCCTTCCCACTCGAGACAATTCATTTTCATGCGATTCTAGCTAAATGTGAAGTATTTTTTTAGAAAATTTACTGTTAAGTTGAAATTATTTTCACGTACTCTAAAATTCTTTTCTGCTCTATTCATTATGCAAAAGTTGCATGTATGGTACTAAACTCTCAAGGATTTGGATTATCAAAAATGGTGATTCACTTAGCAGAGAATAGAGATATGTTTAAGAAGGTCAAATGCGGTTTGAGGAGCTTCAGTCCACAAAAATGCATCTTTCTTAAGCAGTGCAGTTCAAGGAGCTACAATTGAGGAATGATTTCGCACAAATTTGTGTTAAAAAATACCGAGACCTAGGAATCCTAGCAAATGCCTAGCACTTTGTGAGACATAGGGACCAAAGTAAGAAGATTACTGCTCTCCCCCCCGCACTTTTCGCTCGCGCCCTACAGCATTGCCCAAATTACCCATGTGCAAGTTAAGTCACGCCGCGTGAGTTAACTCACGCAAGTGTTATATCCAGCATGAGTTAACTCACGCAGGGCTATTAAACTTGAGAAAACTTGAAATATGAAGCATGAACAACAACCCACTTCACTTATGTTTTATTGCCTTTAATTAAATTTGTTATTATTAGCTAACAGCAAAATACTATTCATTCCACTCCACTTCACTTCATTTTATCCAAGTCAATACAATTCATCAATATTGTCCATCTGAACCAACTCATTCATCATCA
>Ga0315915_1003988_pt1 | contig 18694 bp, 12 predicted proteins | sample MpolbnodulesMG_FD_207738 | JGI IMG/M metagenome (GOLD analysis project Ga0315915, IMG submission 207738) | Medicago polymorpha root nodule microbial communities from Los Angeles, California, United States - branched nodules | ecosystem: Host-associated > Plants > Roots > Nodule | place: USA...
TAAAAAGTATATAATATATATATATATATATATATATATATATATATATATATATGTATATATATGGGATGTATCAAATGAGAGGAGTAGTTATTATAAGAGGGTGAGAGGACTAAATAATGACCGTCAGATCTAAAGAAACGACTATGATCAACTTTTCATTTAAAACTGCACGATGAGGAAAAAGTGGGAAAAATTGAATCAAATTAGGGTATGAATCGGGACACAATTTCCAACCTATTCATAATAGAATCACCATGAGGATTATCGAAAGGAAGAAGAAATGTGAGAACTGAGAGAATCGTTGTGTGAATTAAGCTAATAAAACGTGAGAACTGAATAAACGAAAGGAAGAAGAATCACCATAATATAAAATAAGTGTATATTACAATAGATACCAAAGACTTATGCTTAGTTAACTAATTTTAGTATTACATAAAATTATAGTTGTAGCATATATAATGTGTGAGTGTGGGGCAGGTTGGGCACTAGAGTGCCCCTAACCGTGGCTACAACCGTTCAAATTTGCAGGTATTTACTCAAGTTCAGACTCAGACCCAACATTGCGGGTATTTACCCGTCCGTCGTAGATATTTTTTGCAGATGTCCATTGAGCTTGAATCCAATTGTCATCCCTGCATATACTCATATAATTATACTATACTATTGTAGATTAAGCATAATAGCCATATAATTATATGAGTATAGGACAATTATACTCAATCTATCTTACAACATAATTGTCTTAAATTGTACTATTTAATTTTAATTTTCGAAAGAGAATATAAAATAAGAGCTCCAAAAAGGAAGGAAACCGAAAACCTATCACAAGAAGTGGGAGTACCTAAACTTACACGTCTTAAAATCATTCTCATAATTTTAAGTTGTTGGGTGGGGTCATACCCTGAGTGCTCTGTGCTCCACACCAAGTCAAGTAAAATAGGAGCTCTTATATATTGACCATCCTAGGTGGCAGTACAACTCCCATATCACCCTGTGTGTCATTTTTAATAATTTTTTTTCTTCTGCCTTTGCCAAGTCATACCAAAAAGAAAAAAAAAGAATAGAAGAGAAAAAAAAAATCTTTTCCCGTTTCTATCTCTTTTCCATTCGGTCCCAGCTCTATCTCTCTTTCTCCCACCCCTTTACGGTTTTTTTCGCAGTCCTCGCCGACGAAGCGATTTCCCCTGCCATCGCCGCTGCCGTTTGTCGATCTCCTCCCACTTTGCTTCTATCATCGTTGTGTCCTTGTCTAAATCCATCCATTTTTATCTCAAGCGGTGTTACATTGAAGGTGAGTTTTTTTTTTTTTTTTTTCCTTTCAATGGGTGAGAAGAGATTGTAAAAGAGATTGGGTTTTATCTGAATTTTATTTACATATGGTTTTTGTAAAAGAGATTGGGTTAGGGTTCTGTTGAATTTTTTGAGTTTTATATTTTATTATTGAGAAAGAAGGTTATGTTGAATGAATTTGGGTAGATTCATATTTTTCCTAATTATTTGGTGTTGATTAGGGCGGTTATTGTTTTAACAAAGACAAGTTTTGATTCGTTTATTTGAGTTTCTTAATTTGTTTATTTAATTAACCATTTTTATATGAAATGTTAGATTCAAGTTATTGATTGTTAACCTTTAGTGGCACTTCCCACATAATTGTTATTGCCACACCTTCGCAATAACAATTGCATTTCCCACGAAATTCAGCTTGTACCTCCATATACTTTCCATGAGTGTACTCTACTTGAAATTGTCTCTCGATTGTGGAATTCGCCCGCATGGAATGATTGTGCTTAAAGACCGAAAATCTTCCTCGTATTTCTTTTTAGCCCTGTCTTGTAGTGCGTTGTTGTATTGCTTTACAAATTCACCTAGAGAAGTTGCAACATTAATGTAACCATCGAAAAAAGCATCCGTACTTTCATTCCTTTGTGATGTTGACATTCCGGCCCAAAAAACATGTTTTAAATAACATGGTACCCATCTTTCCCGCTCTTTAAAAAAGGTATTCAACCAAACATTTTCACCCAAATCATAATTATCAATGAATGTTGTCCACCCAGCAACAAAATCATTAACCAGCAGAGAGTCATAGACACAATTTTTCATAACATTTTTTATTCCTTCGTATTATGCGTATCCTTTCAATGTTTCAACAATTTTCCTCATTATATGTCATAGACACCACATATGCCTAATATTAAGAAACACAACCTCAATTGCATTCTGCATTGCTTTGCATTGATCAATTACAATTTCCATGGGAGCCCTCAAAGACATACAACGAAGCCATGTTTCGAACAACCAGGTAAAGGACCTAGTATCTTCTGCTGATAAAAGACCGCAACCTAGTATAATGGATTGAAGGTGATGATTTACACCAAAAAAAAGGGCAAATGGCATGTCATATTTGTTTGTCAAGTATGTGGTATCGAACGCAACAACATCACCAAAGTACTCACAGGTAGACCTACTACATGCATCAGCCCTGAAAATATTTTGCACATCAAAGTCCTCGTCCAAGTCAATCTCATAGAAAAGGTCTTTATTGAATTCCCTCATTTTTGAACAGTAATTTAAAAGTGTCTGTCTGTCTCCTTCCTTCCCGAGATGGCGTATTGGCCACAAAGTTTCTTACATCTCTCTCCACAAATGTTAGATTTTCGTAACCACTGGTATCACATACAATGGAACGGTAACTCTTGTTCACCCTTACACCTGCCTCATCGTTTATTAGAATTTTTCGTTGTGCATGCATATCAATCTTCTTATTCCCAGCAAACAACCGTGATTTACCTGGACTTATCTCATGACTATGATCAGGTATGAACGACAAAATATTCCATACACCCTCCTTTAAACCCATTGATATCTTAGTTGAGCAATTAACTCTTTTCGTTGGATTCGTCCTCACAGTTGATGGTATGTTCGATTTGATGTGACTTTCTCCTGCACATGTTAGAATGAAATATCTTAACATCCCATCTTACCCTTTCTTAGAGTTTCTAGTTTTAATCCCAAACCCTAGTTTGATAGCATATTGACGATAAAATGACTTACAATCCTCAACCGATCTAAAAGACATGCCGATAGTAGGCGTGGAATCATCTATTGTGACAGCCTCTGTTGCTTCAAAGGCCCGGAAATTTGAATCGCCAACATGACTAGCACCGCCATCAAGAAAAGGATGATCAATTGAAATGGGAGGACCATCATCCATTGTAGCATAAGTGATCACTGTAGAAAAGCCTAAATGGGATTACGATTTACTATTTACAGTGGATTTTTTTTGGCTTTGTGTGAAGTAAACGAAAGTAGTGTTGGTGAAGCTATACACGTATGTGAGTTGTATTGGAAAAGTATTTAACTTAAAACTTTTTATTAATTAATTTTATTAGTTATTAGAAATTAAAAAAAAAATCAACCCTATTGTTATTAAAACAGAAAATTATTCACATCTGTTTAAAATTGGGCTCCTTATTGTTTTTTTTTTGGTAAAAATTTGAGTTCCTTTGTTTAATTGTGATTTGTAAAATATTTTTATTTGCCTTGGAATTGCCAAAGTATGTTTTCCGTTTAAAAATAATAAGATTTTAGGTAAAAGGCGGACAAATACCAACAAGTTCACCAAATTTACTTAGCCAACACAAACATTTTTCTCTTTCTATGGTTCAGGACGTAACATGTTCAATGATTCTCAAAACATGTTGGTGCAAATACCTAAATTATATGATAAAAATTACTTAAGTACATTGCATAAAACAATTTCGTCCCACTCAATGATTACTTAAGGTTAAGATGTACACTTACCAAGTCACATAACCGCAACATATCTAGTGTGTTGGTCCAACTTGGCATATATTTTTTAAACTACTGCCCAGTTCATTTGATTTTACATCCTTTGGGAGGTGAGTTTAACTCATCAACCACCTTCCATTACAGTTGCAATATATGTTATGTATAGGATAATAAAAATTTAGTATACTTCTGTGTTGTTTGATTTACACTTAATAAAATTCCTTAGAAAAAAATTTCTCAAAATCACACGCTTCACGCAACCATCTTTCAAAAGTTGATCATTCATCATAGTCATAGCAGAAAGATTCATAACCTAAGACATTACATAAATCAAACATAGTAATGGTTAACAAACATAAATCGTAAAATCTAATTTAAAACGATAAAGATTAACGAAAATACAAACTCTTTAGTCGACCCAGCTCCTCGCCTTCATGCATATAAAAAACTCTCCAACAACACGCATTTCATCTACCTGACATAACACACTAAAAAGGACGAAAAAGTGTTAATCGATTATGTCAAAACTTTATTTTAAAAACCTCAACATTATTAAAAGTATTTAAATTACATTAAAAAAACTATAGACTTAGTCATCCTTTGCCTTTTGATGTGAGCAGAACCGGTACAAATGTATTAAATTTAAATCAATTTTTCTCCCTTTTCATCCATATCTTCACCATCCAACTTCATGTTATCCATGAAGTTATCATTTTCTTTTTCTATTCCCGCCTAACTTTTTACCCCATCATTAACCGAATCCATCTTACCACACCTATCTCCTACATATTTTGAACCACTTCCTACTTCCCCACCAATTTGTTTTGAAATATTTTTCCTACTTTGAATATTTTTTGCTTTTAATGTCTTCATATCATCCTCAAGTGTTGAAACCAGATTAAAAAAATATTTGTGTTCACGCATTAACTTTTGATGTTCAGCCAAACAAGCTTGCACATCAAATAATGGGTATGCGCCATCTCTAAAACCAACTTCAAAATGGTTAGCAGTTTGAACAAGGACTTCAATTTTCATGTCTTCTTCTGTTGAGACCAATTCCTCAACCGATCACAATAAATAGATAAATTTAACATAATTATGGGATAAAACTTAAACTATAAAACCTCAATACCGAGTTAATATATTAAAATCAATTACTAACCGTCTCATTTAAAAAATGATTGACATTCTAACATGTCCTCCATCCACTTTAGTCCAATTATTAATGCATGAAAAACGCTTAATTGGTCCACTACATAAGACTACATGTTCAACAACCCATATCTATTCAAATTAACATAAACAACAATTGAACATAACTATATATATATATATATATATATATATATATATATATATATATATATATATATATATATAAAAACAACCATATATTAAACATATTGCAACTAACAACATAAGAGATTAAATTTTCAATATCTGCAATATGATTGAGCAACCAGAAATTTGTACAACATTATCATTATTTTGTTGATGGTATTTTGATGCCGCACTACTAAGATTATCAATCAAATTGTCGTAAACAGCAACACCCCAATTATATGTGTTAAGAGCGTCTAGATCATCAACAAGCTTAACGAAAACTTTGTTAATATTAACATCCGTCTGTGTTTTTGGAAAATTTAAAAGTCACAAGGCAAAGAGGATGTAAACTCTACAAATATCCTCTATGTTCTCCCCATCTTGAAGGACCATCAGCTTTGAATGTACACTTTTAACATTAATAACTTCGTTCACGTCAAACAAGGTTCTACAATGATTATCCCTATCAATCAATTTCGACAAAGGGTCTTCTACAATATGCAAACCTAGAGCTAAACAAACTTGTAGGTGTTTAATGGCTATTGTCCTAACTCCTACTCTAAATCCTAAGCTACTTGCATCCGACCTATGCAATAATTCCCTCAATAAATTATCATTCATTGTTATATAAGTCTTCATGTCCACCAAATATTGAAACGGAGTTTCCATAATTCTACTATGTTGTGCATAAAACAACTTTTGGTTAATATCTACCAACATAGAGGTACGGGGCATTTCAGTCTTTATTTGTAGCTAAAAAATTAACAATAATCATTCATTAAAATACATAAAAAAAAAACAACTACATACACGTTAAACTTGTACTTAATTTAAGTCTACTTACACAAACACAGACACCACCATCCCTTTTTGGTTTGTTTTTGTTCATGATGATGACCTTATCTATTGTATACAAAAACAATTTCTATCAACAACGATTATAACACACACAAACACATATTCTCACACACGTTACATGAATAATATGAAAAAATTCAAATTATAACGAAAATACAAACACCTGTTATAATCACACCTTTTTCACAAAAATTGAAGGTTATTATGGAGATAATACATTGACAAGTTAATGTTTTCCTATGTTTGTTATCATAGACATATTGCTCCAAATTAATATAGATATAAGCATTCAAATAATGTTTTCGTTATCTCTTGTATCAACTGAGAAATGTGATGTAGCAAACAACACTCAAACTAAAAGATGCAATAAGAATCTACACAAATAATAGACCTAACCACAACTATAAGATCATATTTCATTTTTTGCTAATTGCACTTGACCACAATGAACTCCAAACCATATAATTCTCAATATTTCTTCTAAATTTAGATGAGCATAATTAAAAGAAACATGTTTCACATTTGTAGCCAAACCCCATATATAAAACAGTTAGCAACAAAAGCTTTCGAATTTGCTTACCAACGAAATTATTTTAAAAAAAATCAAAATTTGTAAACCAATTTCAATCTTTACTTGTTTGGATATATGGTTTAACAAAAAAAAGTCAATTTTGGAAGAAAAAAAAACATTTAATTAGAAACAAAAAAAATTAACCTAAAAATATTGCAAATCTTCATAAAATTGGAATTAAAATTGAAAAAAGAGAAGAAGAAGAAGAGTAAAAAAGAACTTGTAGTGGAGCGCCGACAAAGGATAAGGTGGCGCCGAATTTGAAAGAATGCGGTGGTTGGAGGAGAACACGATGGCGTTAAGGGAGAAAAGGAAAAACTGAAATTGCTTCTTACAGAGATAAAGGGTTAACAAATCGCGTAGAGAGAGAAGGGGTAAACAAATGAAGATTAAAAGTGTGTGAACAATGGGAAGAAGTTGAAGCCTATACATAAGGGAAATATGGCACGTGTGAAAGAGTGACGGTTCTGAGATTTCCTACAAGGCAAGACTCTCTACTAGCAAAAACATGTCGATTATAACATTATTAACCATGTCCTGATGTCTGCATTTGTTGAGAGGTGGCATGAGGGGATGTCTAGTTTACGTCTTCCTATTGGGGAGATAACAATAACACTGAATGATTGTTATGTCTCCTGCACCTCCCTATGGAGGGTCATCTCCTAGACCATGATACTTCTCTTTCCGATCTTAATGTAGTTGATTTAATGTTTGAGTTATTAGGGGTTGAGATGGATGAAAGTGAGTTTCAGGTGCATGTCATTGATGGTGCTCATGCATGTTCGATCTAGTTAAGAAAGAAGTTTAAGCTATGTCTTCAGGTAGAAACTGTAGGTGAGGAAGATGATGATGATGACGAGAAGCAGCTAAATCAGGATCCAGATATTCATATCTATCTCTACATGGTGGGTTTCATGCTCTTTGTTTACAAGAACGCCGCATACGGCGATGAGGAATACATCATGTACCTTTGTGACATTGATTTGGTCAACGATTATGCATGGGAATTGGATTTCCTTACTTACTTGTATACAGAGCTTAACTATGAATACTGTTTTCATACAAAACACCTAGATGGATATGAAACATTTTTTCAGGTATAATATTGAAATTCTTATATATTTAATTGTTAAACCCACTTTTTTAAGTGTTGTCCATTGATTGGCATATGTTGATATTGATGCAGGCCTGTATATTTTAGCACTTCTAGGGAGTCGAAAAAAGAGATTATTAGGCTGGTTATAGTGAGGCTCGACACCCGCGTGCCATGATGTTCGCTCCAACAAATGGAATGGTTTTCACATAACCTACCAAATCGCACCTAAATCCCATCCTAGTTACCAATGTTGTCTTCTACCTTTACTTCCAGCATCATGATGACATGTCATCTTACGTTATTCTTAGCATGTTTTTCAGTCATTTTCAGTAGGTTTTAGCAGCAAAAAGGAGGAGTATTAGAACGATTGCCTATGCTTTCGGGACTTTTGTAATGTTTTCTATATTTGAGTCTATAATTCTAGTTTTCCTGAAACATAGCAATTTTAGGGGGGTTTTGAAGTAATTCACGAAGAAATCATGCAAATCGGTAAATCAAGAACAACTGAAGAATTGTTAAGACCTTGGGAAGACAAACAATGAAGATTCAAGAGGCCTCAAGAGACTTTACATACGAAGGAATTATGTTTCCTAGTTCCGAGGCAAGTTATTTCAAACGAAAACCTAAAAACGATAAAGGTCTAAGATTTTGGACCCGAAAGCATAATCAAATGCGCGTAGGGCATGTAATTGAAATACCATGCACCTAGGGCATCTAAAATGTGCCTAGAGCATGCTTTATTGCTGCCGTGCACCTAGGGCATGTGAGAGGAGCAATATGCTCCTCAAGCATATTGCATGCGCCTCAAACATGCTTAAATGTGGGGGCACAAATATAATTTATTCGTTTTTTTGTGGGTTTAGCCCGCGTTTTTAGCCCAAACCCAGTTAGAAATATCCAATATAAATACTTGTCTTCCTCATTCAGAATTTCTCGTTCAGAACTGTAGCAATTCAAGAGAAAAGTGACTTTGGAGCTTAAGGAGAGAATCTATCTTCTCCTTGATTTTCTAGGGTATGTTTTTATCTTTAGTAATTTGTTTTTAGTTACCATGTGTAACTAAATCTTTTTAGGTTAGAGTTCTAAGATGAACCTCTGTATATTTTTGTTGGATATTTATTTATTTTAATATGTCGTTTATTATTTTATTTATTCTTTAGTTCGCTATTAAGTTTTATTAGTATGTAGTTTTATTTCTACGAGAGGTGCAACCCTAGATTAGGTACTTAGGTTGTGACAAGGCCTAATATTGCTATCACTAACTGGATGCTTATATCTTGATATTTATATCCCTTTACTGATAACTATCTGTTTAGGAAGTAAGTGATTATTAATTATCCAACGATACCATATGAATTGTTGACCCTATGTGTAGGTACCAAGTGGGTAGAAACCGTTGGGTCGTGTGGTGCATTACCGATCTTAGGAATTAACTGGTTAGTAATTAGGGAAACAAGCACCTAGCTGTCCGACTTAGAGCTACAACCTGATAGAACCATTCTCTTGAAACCCTTAGTAAGGTAGACGTAGAATAAGGTTGCTCGTTTGTAGAACTACTAAGGAAGCGTAGAGGGAGTGTGCTATGAGTGTCCTAAGATTCATAGATGGGCAGACCTAAGGGAACCTTGGCCTTCATTGCCTTGGGAAACACTGGAAAACCAATTTAAGTTTATGTTTCAATTACCTTTGTATTAGCAAGACCCCGCATGTAAGGATCACCGTGCGATCAGCAGGTGCAGTTAGCCATCGGAGGGAAATGCCTAATAGGTACCCAGTGGCTAGAAGCCTAGAACCCATTGGGTCAGGTGGTGCATTACCTTATTAGGAACATCCCAACGGCCTCATCACTTGTATAATCTACCTTAAGATAAATAAACGCGACATATATTTTACTTATTATCCAACAATGAATATACAAAGGGGATTCGAAGAATCCTAACCGCTGCTTACTTTTCGGCAACCAAAACATGTAAACCTGCTCTGTTGCAAACAGATAAAAATTGCAAGTCTCTTTATCCCTTAACTTTTATATTGTCAACTTAATAAAAAATAAGTAACGCTGCTTACTTATCACTTTATTACTTGGTAAACGATTGGTACACTTGCCATCAGTCAATTGCATCTAATCCGACCATTCCCCTCCCACCCTCCAAAATACCGGTGAAGGATATTCTCTTACAACTATAAACTAATGCATCAGTTGGTTCGCACCATCTATGTCCGACTTTTCTATTTAATCATAAGAATATTGGCGCCTCGAAACCGATCTTTTTTTTTTTTACTACTGCAACAATGGTCAAAATTGCCACCAGAAACAAGATAACCACCCGTTCTCATGCATCGACTGGCAACATTGTTCGAGAATCTCCTCCCCACCTAACTCACCAACCACAATAATTTCTTCTCGACTGCTGATCATCACCATGACAACTCGATAATTCACTTTACTTGCAGAATCTAATTATTTTTAATTATCGATCCACATGTAGTTGGTTAATCTATCATTAATTTACTTTTACCTTTAAAAGTGGTGGCAGTAGATAGATGGTTGGTAGTCTATATTGACATAATTGGAGAGGTGAAGCAAACAAGTGACAAGTTGTGACGAGATTATATTTCACTAGTTAGTCCTCCAATGCTTTTATTTGGTCGATTAATACTCCTCATATTTCACTTATACGTCCATCTATTGCCATCCCCACATCTTAAAGTCTCGCATATAACAAGATATCCACTTTATTCTCTTGCATTTGAGATCTCGTTCAGTTAACTAATAAGTAACAGTACGCTCCGACAACATCGGTGATCGCAAACCTAACTCAATGTCTCGCAACTAACATCTACAAGTGTCTCTACCCATGTTTCTTACAAAGGAAGTATATATCTAAAATTCCCAAAGCTAAAATGTTATATACGAGTTTTGCTAAAATAGACCCATTTTTTTTAATGAAGATCTATATTAACAAAGTGCACCATTTCTTTAGACAGATAGTTTTTTTTATATATAAAAACAATAACAAGGGATAAAATTATAATTGATGTTTAAATAATAATATAGGAGTGGAAAATTAAAGTTAAAATCTACATGGATAGATGAAAATTCTACTACCATCTACATGATGATATTATATTATTGAATTTAAATGTATATAATCTCGTAAGTATAAAGTTAAAATCATAATTGCAATGATAATTGATAAGTTGAAACACGAGTTTGAATCCACGATTTTCTAGTTCTTAGCATTTGGAGTCTACATGTGTTTTGCTCTGAGGTTCTTTTGAAAAAATTATCACTACTTAGCTTTAAAAAATAGTGATATGATCATTTAAATTCTTAACATGAGTATTAGCAATACTCTATTACATTAACTTTTTATTGATTAAAACTTACATGAATCTCATCGCTTTGTTATATTAGATTCATTTTATAGTATATATATGAATAATATGATCAACATACATTAATTTCATCTAATAAAAGAATAGATGTTAGAGATAGTGTTGCTAATACTATTCAATTTGTAATTATGTTATATACGGTGAATTACAATGAATTACAAGTCAGAGTCAATAGCAATAGATAATTACTTAATGTGTTTTATATTATGCATGTTTGTCTTTTTTTTTTAAAAAACAAAAAGTGATGAGTAATAAAGAGTCGAATGCGTATGCTGATTAATGACGCAAGTGTAGTGATCGATGGAACATTCATCAGCTACTTATTACAAGAAACAATTGATTTTTTAGGTTCGTTGAATAATTAATGTATTCGTTATAAATATGTACTAGATACATCACTTACACAATTAACCTAAAAAATTAAAAAAATTTATAATAAGGACCGGAGAAAGTAATTTATTTCATTTCCATATCACATCATAGAGTGATTGGCTTCATCCCTTCATATATTCTACTCTTTATTTCTAATCATTCTTAAAAAATAACATTACATAAGAAAAAATATTATTATTTGTAATAATTATTTTAAAAATTTTAATGTAAAAAATAATTAATATTATGAGTAATAAAAATTCAAAAAAAAATTTATTTCGTTGACATGTTTGCTGTTATAATTTTAAATGATAGAAAATATTTATTTTTTAAAGACAATAGCTCATGTAACTATCATCAATTTAAAAATCGATTGCACAATACATATTAAATTATCGAGTGTAACTTTGAAATCATTAGTGTTTCTAAAATAAACTTTGAAATCATTAATGGTAGAGACTAATTCTTCGACCAGACAAAAATTTCTTTCATACTTCAAAAAAATTTTAAAAAAAAATCTTTCATTTGACTAATGTATATTACAAGAATTCTTATATACCTTTTACAAAGAATGATTCCTCCACTCCTAAAAAAAAAACAAAGAATGATTCCTCCACATCAAATATTAATTTATTTTGCATGTTATGTGTTGTCCATCCCTCACACTCACAGACGTCATGGTGCATGTATGTGTCTCCAGTGGCTGACCCATTAATTTTATATAGTGAGGGTCATGTCTATATAAATATAATATTTCTAACATAAAATACATCATATTATACATGAAATATTTTTTAGTTTTTCTTTCTTCCGAAAATTAAGAAAAAAATAAGTATTTCAAATAATATATTAACTACTATAACTTAACTTTAACTTGAACTCAAGCTTATCAATATCTTATTCTCCAAGGACCATAGGATAAACACGAAAGACAAACAATCTTTTAAACACATCATCATCATCATCATCATCATCATCATCATCATCAAAACATGAAAATAGAGGAGGAAACTACTTTCAAATATCCTACATATATTATTATATATTTTTTGATTCGGCATACATTATTATATATTTAGAATGTTTTCAATTTTTCATGCAATCATCAAATCATATATATTTAGAACAATAACGCGAACAAAGATTTGCTTGGGAATCTATGTGTTAAGCAACTTGAAGCACCAATTCAGAGCATCTTTTGGCTGTAGCTTTCGATTGTGTTTCCCCAAAGTTTAATTTTGAAGACGATGAACAGTAACACGTTTTGATGAACGCGATCTGGTTTCTTTTGGTTTGAGTTTCACTTTCAAGTTGTTATGTGGGTCGTGTTCAAGCTTTCGGATTCGCTCTTTCGAACTGGTGTTGGGTCATCAAGGTACTGTTTTTTTATTTGTGGGTTCCGGTTCTGTATTGTGTTTTGTTGGGTTTGGCTATGGCATCTGTCGTTTAGTGGTCGTGTTTGGCATCACTGACACCAACTCTACCGGCGGGAAGCAACAACCACACATTTGCACAAGCAGTGACGAATGCTTGCAACATTCACCAAAAACAATTGTTGAAGTCTGTAATCAAATGAGACTCTCTTTGTATCAAAATTTCATAGGATGAATATGAGAAAGGCTTTGAAGGTTGCCAACATAATCTTCGTGGAAGATTGTTTTTTAGCAAAGGCGATAAACCAATTTCTGTCGGTAACCTACATGAGAAATTACTCGCACTATGGAAGCCTGCCGAAGAATGGAAGATCATTCCTTTGGGGAAAGGTTTTTTTGATTTTGAGTTTTCTTCAGTGGAAGACTTGAAGAAAATTTGAGCAGCGGGTTCTTGGAATCTTAAGTTAGGTATTCTCGGCCTCTCTAAATGGTCTCCAGATTTTAGCATTCACAACCATAAACAAACTCATGTGCAAGTCTAGATTAGATTGATAAATCTCCCTCAAGAGTATTGGAGACACACAACTTTGTTTGAAATTGCTAATGGGGTGGGTACCCCTCTAACTTTAGATGATGCGACTGAGAATCACACTTTTGGCCATTTTGCAAGGATCTTAGTTGATCTTGACCTTTCCCAAAGAATTTTTAATGAGATTATGGTTGAATGTGAAGGGTTTTTCTTTTATGTTGAAATTCATTATGAACGGCTTCATGATTATTGTAATAATTGTGCTACAATAGGTCATTCCATTGGTCAATGTAAGTGGTTACATAACAATCATAATGCTTGCAAAGAGGTTGCTAAGAAACAAAAAGAGAATGCTCACAAGGGTGAGGCATCTGTTACTACGCAACACCTTATTCTTCAGCAGGCTAGAAAGCATGAGGTTGCACTATCTGATGCTATTGTGCAACCATCAGGATGCAACAAAATTGTTGTAGATGAGGATCCACTTATTAGTGATATTATAAGGTCTAGAGAGATGACAACTACAATGCATCTAAGAGATGCTATTAAGTTTGTGGAAGAGACATCTTCTATTTCAGTTGAAACTCATCACGTGCAGTTTGTGTGGGTGGAAGACACTTTAGCTATGCAAAGATACATAATGGGGACCAACAAAGCAATTTGTTTGCTGGTATGTGTATCACTGTCCCTTAGTGTGATGCGGTGACCAATATGGATTACGGTAATGATCATACGCTCGATGCCTTTGAGCAGGAATTGGGAACAAATAATTTCATAGTTGTGACAGACTCTAATTTGTTAAACTTTAGTGCAAATGTTATTCGTGATATGCAAGTTTTGTGACTTGTTCCTTTTGTGGCCCAACAAACTATGGATTTTTTAAGTGACTTCTGGGCTAACATGGGTCAGAAAGAAGAAATTGTTGATTTGACAAGAGACACAGGCCAACCATTTCAACTGGTGGTCCCAAGAAAGAAGAAGAGCAAGAAGCAGCAGTCGGTCGCGAGTAAAGGTATCAAGGTGGGTGCTGCCAGCCATTCGCCTCGCCAGCTCTTCAGTGGGTTGTAACGCCCTATTTCTATTAAAGCGATAATACATGCGAATAAAGCATTTATTCAAGAAATAGACGTCACGTCTTCAAAAGTTCACCAGAATATAAATGCATAAAAATTCAAACAACTACGCAGCGGATATAAATCATACATCTCCAAGTATACATGTCATAACTCCAAATATGGCAGTACATGAAAATCTCCAAATCCCGACAAATGGGTAAAGTCTCAACAACAAATAAATCCAACATAATCATAAAGACCGACACCCTAATCAGAGTCTAATCTAAGACTCCTAGCACTCACTGAACAAGCAAACTACTCCTGCACTCCGTCTACCCATTCATACAAACAGGTAGGCGGTCAAAACCACTGGGGGTTAGCTTCACATCAATCATAATCAACATAAACGAAACATAAGCATTCAAGGATTCCACGCATGATACATATACACAATCATCCATCCTAGAATACTAACATTACATGAATATTATTCCCCATTCCATACACATCATGCTATCAAAATTCTAAAATAGCATAGCAAACACATTCAATCCCTAATCAAGTCATCGACATAGGCTTATCATTATCAACATCAATCAATGAAAGGATTACTCATCTTATTCTTCATTTAGCGTACTTAACTCAACAAGTACAATTCATCATTTCAAAGTTATAAGCAAGCAATTATCATTATCAAAGAAATCACTACATCATATATATATATATATATATATATATATATATATATACACACACAATTCTCACCTCATTATTATTACCAAAATAATTATCATCAAATATATTCACCAAGTGTATAAGCACAAATAAGTAAGACATGCAATTAGAGCATAATTCAATTATCTACAACCATCAACAAAGTCCACCAATGTACATATACACCAATCCACATAGATCACAACATTCAACGAATTTCACCAATGCACAAATTCATCAAGTCACATATTCAATTATGACACAATTCATCAACCATTCAAATGCATGCAATGTTCTAGACTCTTCGAGATGCATGCGGTACCATCACCAACAACAAAGGTCGTCACCTCATGATGCAACAAAAACATAATATCCATTGAATACAAAGTATTCAAATCTCACCACTGGATATAAATATCATAAACCATTGAATACAAAGTATTCAAATCTCACCACTGGATGTAAACATCGTAAGACTCAATATGACTATGATGCATAGACATACAAGCAAAGACTCGACAATGAAAAATCACCTCATATATATTCAACAACCACAATGTAAGAGATCACCTCCATTTACATTGATCAACTCCAACAACAATTTGCATTATCAAGTATTTACGTCCACACAATTAATAAGTCACAATTCAAATAAGAGTCATCACCACATTATCATCAACATAATCATCATCATAATTATCAACAAACATAAACATCACCATCATCATAATTAACATATATGCATTACTCAACATCAACTATGTTTAACATATATGCATTCACCAACAATATCACCATCAATTAATATATATGCATTAATCAACATCAACTATATCATATAGTTCAACAACTTCATGCAATTTCTCACAATCCAGGTAAAGGAGAAAATACAACACATTATGATAAACATCATATTCAACACCTAACAATCATTCACATATCTTCATATAATCATATCAAACTATCCACAAAAGATTTGCCAAGTAATTGGTCTTAAGGATTATTTTCGACAAAGTTCGTCTCTCATTTTACAACTTAAAAATAATTGAAACAATTGAACGAAAACCAAGTCAATAAACTTTAGGGCATCGACTATGTATACGCTTAGATCACATATGAGTGTAGTTGAATATATATATGTGCGTTTCACCGACGGACTACGACAAATCACCAAAATCACAAAGTTTCGACAAGTTCGTATCAATTTGTAAAAACGACCAACATTGACAATTTTTAAAACAAGTAACATATTCAAGTTTGAAAACCTACCATTCAATCTTAATCAATCATATAAGCATGAACGTAGACCACTTGTAAACTATCAAGTATTAGTTCCAAGTTTGGCCTAAGCCCGTCTGAGAAATCTGAAGTTCAAGTATCCCACCATTTCACCCGAAAACCAAGTTTCACATGATTAAGGCATTGTACCAACTTCACATGCTTCGCCGAAGTCCATATGAACTATAGACTAACTATGTAATCTCATTTTTTTTCACAAAAATTCATTTTCCGACAAATTCCGAAAAACCGAAAACGACACAACTTCAAGTTTCAAACCATTTGGAAAATTCAAGTTTCGACCAAGTCAATTATGTTCCAGTTGTAAAGTGAGTAAAAACAACAAAAGAACATTTCAAAATGATCGCATAGGACCCCTACACGACTGCCCCCAAGCACCCGAACACGGAACAACGTTCCCGTTGTCCTGTTCTGGGCGCCAGGTGTGCAGCGCCTAGTGCTAGCTCACTGTAAGTGGGCGCCCTACTACAGGTGTTGTGCCCTGACTATGCGCGTTTTCACGTGTTTCGGCCACGGGTCTTCGCCATTTTCACCCAAAAATCGAAGTGTTAAGTCCCTCATTCATTAAAAATGATCCAAGGCATGACTCGGGGCTCTAACACATTGAATACACTCGTTTCGTGACATTTGAATAAGTTATAAAATTGTTTAAAAACGGTTTTCTCAAAACAACAAGTTTTCAACAACAACCACAATTCAATTCTTCTAAACAACTCAATTCAACAACAACAACTCAATCATAATTCATACCCAAGCCATGAAATGATATCAACAACAACAACTAACCCCAACCAAGATTAATCATCATGGATTCAACCACAAATCAACAACAACATTGCACAATTCACTAATTAGAGCACAATTCACAATATACACATTTATACATATCATGAACATGTAATTTCATCAACAACAATTCAATTATCATCAAATTCATACCCAAACATATCACTATAACAAGAGCACGAATTTCAACAATTAAGTTCACAATAATCACTTATTTCAAATAAGCACTTATGCATAGAATTAGAGAAGAAGTTAAACTAAGAGATTATGAATGAAATCTAACCCCCTTACCTCAATAAGAAATAATCCTAGCAAAAGCTTCAATTAAGCTCCTAGAATCTCTCTCACCTCTTGGTTCCTCAAGCTTCTCTCTTCAAACCATCTTCTCTCTCTACCTCTTCTCAAAATCTTATAAAATGAATGTGAACCCTATTTTTCTACAAAGACTAGAGCTTAAATAGTGTCCACACTAAAGGGCTTAACCCTTAAAAGTCTAATGGGCTCAAAACTCTTATAAACTAACTCCCGAAGTTTTTATCCACTAACGGTTAAAAGTTATAGAATAATTACCGGTTCAAAACTAATTACCTCAACCGAATAGTAACTTAGTAAAATAATGGTTCTCACTTGAAACACTAAAAATAATCCTCACTATGAAATTACTAATTTACCTTTGCTCACAAAATGACCAAAATACCCCTGAGTACCCTTCTAACACCGAAATACAGTAATCTCAACCAAAATATACATAGAGGCAATTAATCACATACAAGCACATACAAACACATATTAAAATAATTAAAAATAAATCTAACGGAAAGTCGAGTTGTTGCATGGGTCTCGTATCTCTTGTTTTTTTGGTTTTATCTTTGTTTTTCTTTTCATGTATCCGGTTTTAATTTTCTTGAGGGTCTTGGTTTTGTCCCCCCTCACTCTTTGTTTTTCTTTCTTTAAATATGTGATTAGGGTTCTACAACAGGATACCCCTTTGCACCTCTTCTTTTGCTTAATATATATATATATACATACTAGCATACTAGTACTACTGCCTTTAATATTACACTCATAGTGTTATAGAGTTGTGCTAACTAATGATAAAGTTACATGTATATAGTGCCGAGAAAATGATAGGTTGACACCATTTAATTGTATACATTTTTTAACCTCCACACACATTTATGACAAGTGTCATCTTTTTTCTTTAAGACACCTTTTGACTCTTTAATCATCTTCTTATTCTAAAAGCTTGTAAGATTTAGCTATAACTAAACCCTAATTACACTCCTTAATTCCCTCCTTAATCAACTAAACCTAGCTTCCATCATAAGCTTTTACACGTGTAACCACACCTGTAACACCCCGTTATCCCAAACTTAATAATAATAATAATAAATAAAAAATAATCAGAGTTAAAGACGAACGGGCATGTCACACTACTTTTCAAAATTTCTTAAATAGGATAAAATACTATTTAATTAAAACAACTTGATAAAATATCAAAACATAACAGCGGAATAGTTTTCA
>Ga0315915_1003989_pt1 | contig 18692 bp, 10 predicted proteins | sample MpolbnodulesMG_FD_207738 | JGI IMG/M metagenome (GOLD analysis project Ga0315915, IMG submission 207738) | Medicago polymorpha root nodule microbial communities from Los Angeles, California, United States - branched nodules | ecosystem: Host-associated > Plants > Roots > Nodule | place: USA...
TATAAAAAAAAAAAAAAAATTATCAATGAGCTCCAATAGTAATGACTTTAATAATAATCTTACCTAGATGATTTCAGATGCTACATCACAAGTTAAGATTATAAAGAACTCTGATGGTGTAACTTTATCAAGACAAGACTAACGATTAATAACTTCTTCAAAATATGAAGCTGACACTATCAAAAGTACAAGTATTTTAGCTGCATTTTTTTTAATGGACTAATTTTAGTTGCATGAAATTATATAAAAGTACGGACTTGATGATTCATCTGAAAAAAACAACTCAATCATAAATTTGATGAAAAAAATGGCTTGGCCCCTCTACCTGCTGTTGCTAGGCAGATGGCAGCAGAATTACAGGGATTATTTTTTAGTACAACTGTGTCTTCTTCTCCTTCTTTGGGATTCCCTTTATTCATCATACAAAGTAATGTTAGTTAATCTTGAAAATTTTACCCCATTTAAGCACTTCATGACAAAGTATGATATGTGAATCATAACTTTTTTTTTACTTAGTTAAGGTTAGTTATTCTAGAGGTTATTGTGAGTAACCAAAGTAATTAGAGGCTTCCAATGTTCTATATTATATGCGGGTGTTGTGCCTAATATAACATAAGATAAGCATTTTTTTTTAACAAATAATATTAGCAAAATAAACCATAACTAACTTCTATTTTTAATAATTGTATATTTAGTTTCCCTCAAAAAAAAAAACAATTGTATATGTAGTTAATACTTCCTCTGTCCCATAAAATTGAGCCATTGCAAAAAAAAAGTCCAAAAATAACTGAATCATTTCACTTTTCAATACAATATTAATTAGTTTTTTCTTTTTATAGCTCTAATTAATACTACTTTCATTACTTAAATTCAATATATTCCACTTTGCATTTATGATAGTAGAGAATGCACCAATACTCAATAAGTGCACTTAAAACCATGTATTTCTCTCCTTCATTTATACATTTTTCTTAATATATGTGAAATGAACAAATGACTCAGTTAATGCGAGACGGAGGGAGTAAAAAAGATCATATATCATATAAAAGCAAGTACACAAAAAATGTCAAAAACGATAATCATTTTATTTGGTAGTGAATGTATTTGTAGTAGTGAAAATATTTGACAAGAAAACCATCATCTACTTTTTTCTTTCTTTCTTTCACATTGGTTTTCGACCCACCAATGATGGACGACTAATCCAGCTCATGCGTAGATGCATACACACTGGCCAAACGTTGTTCCTCCTGGGAATCGAACCCTGTATTCCCTGGATACATCCTTGAAAGGAGCTCCTTGCCATTGGAGTCCAAACAACTTGGTTAAACCATAATCTATTTTATTAATTAAGAAGGTTTGTTTTTTGTAGGAAAAAAAAAGAAGGTTTATTTTTACAAGTGTTTGCTGTGATTTTGGCAAACGGGATGCTAGCTCTGATTATTACAAGCGAGATCGAACTAGAAGTCTCAAGACCGTTGTGCAATGGTTTTTCTTATAGGAAAAGGTTTTGGAAAAAGGCCATGAAATGCACTCGGGTTGCTTAGAGAGCAGGACAGGTTTGAATTAAAAGGCACTGTCTCTCGACAGGTTTGAGTTTGCAAGTAAAACCTTAAAATAAAGCAATATAAAAGTAAGTTTACGCACGTAAACTCAAATAAAATGGGTGGTCTACAAATCAGTTTACATACATTCTGTATAACTCGTTTCCCTAGACACCAGTACTTTGAGTGTTGTAGAATTTTGTATATGATTTGCGACCCACTTTCCGGCTTGGAAACTACTATTTATACTAAAACCTAGATGGTGAACCACTAAGCCCATGATCAACACTCCCTCCATCTTGGGCAACTACTTGTCACACGTTTTGCACTAAATGGAAACCGTCTCTCTGCTTAAAATCGTGCTTTCCCGCCTTTTGCTTGTCTTCGACGCGAAACACCCTTTCAGCCTTGCTTTGTCGAGATTCTGACCATACGGTCTAGGCTTGATGTTGTGTCGAAGCTCTTCAATTTTTATGCGAAAGCTCTTCAATTCCTGCAAAGTTAAAGGTCAAACAAATGTTGACCATATTAAATGAGCCTGTCAAATTTACAGGCTAACAATAAGCATCATGGTCATTTATTATGAAACGATTAAGCTTACTTTGTTTACCGATATTTTTTAAGATACTCTTTCGTGCGGGTAGATTAATTTCTCAAACTGTCATTGTGAGCTTAGTCAGTTGTAAGAACAATACGTAATATATGCAAAGTTAAGAGTTTGAACCCCGGACACAAAAAAAAAAAATTAATTTCTTAAACTGAGATTTGTTGAAAGAATTAACCTATGCTAATATATGTTTCCTCAAATACACCCTTTAACAATTGAATCCTCGATCAAATGGTTATAGAGCCTAAATATCTATCAACTTGTGTAACCAATAAAATCTATCAGCTTACACCACCATGTTAATTACCTCTTTTTTATGGATCAAAATTACCCTTTTTTTTAATTCAACTTGATGATGCTATCTTTTAGTAGTCATGTGTTTAAATTTAAATTCTAAATTAAGTGAACAATTTAATGTATACCTATTAGTAAATACTACTTTGGTTAATTGAAAGTGAAAATAAAATATTATTATACTAAATCAATTCAAAAAGATGTGCTACGGTTACTTTTATTCATTACATATTGCTATGCAATGGGAGACAAATACTAGTATTTTCAAACAGGGGACATGCAATCTAGAAATTCTTACGTATTAAGATCCTTTCTATGTTCCTTAAGGTTTTGAAGATATATATTCATCAAGATATTTAGGATCTTCATTTGAGTCAATATCAGACTTGTTGGGGGAAATGACAAGATTTACTGGTTCATAAATGTTGAATGGCTCATGTGAATGAGGGATAAGAGAGTTTGTTTGTTCTGATGAGGAGACAAAGGATGGTTCAGATAAGGAGGTGGCCTTTTGAGAGGATTTTTGCGAGGATTCAGGTTGAGGTAAGGTTGTTTGCTGGAATGGGGTTTAAGAGGATAGTACATTATCTATAACAGTCAAAATTTATACCTCACTTTTCTGAATGGTCGCAACAACTTCTGAACAGCTCATACTGAATAACTCCTTTTTAATGTCTTCTCATCCTTCATCGTGAACAGCTCATACTGTTGCACCAAAAGGTTAGCCTTAGCCTCATAAGTAGAACACAATGATACAAATATGGCTTTAGTAGTGGACTTGTCAACTATTTTGGTATACTTTGACTGAGGCATAGCTTCAACCAGAATACCATGCATACTGTGATTCTTTCTGTAGATCTTCCTTTGAGCCTCAGTAAGACTCTTCCTATCCACCACCATACATTCATGAACACCAGAACTGAAACCAGAACCTGAGTTATCAGCACACATGTTTTTCTCTTAGGATCTTTACTGTCACACAGTTAAGTGGCTGAGCACAGAGTATGTTCTGTTACCAACTGAAGGTGAGAAAATCACAAGATGGGGGGTGAATTATGTTGGCCTTTTCAAACTTTTTGCAAGTGTTCACACTGATCATAGTTTGAAGGTAACGTTCAGAGTCTGATGCAGAGTTTTGAATGCAGCGGTTATAAGAACAAAACACACACACACACATACATACACACACACACACACACACACACACACACACACACATATATATATATAAAGAGAGAGAGAGAAATTTTTACTAGTTCATCTCACAAATCGAGAGTAGTCTAGTCCCCTTGCGCTTTCAGGGGATTTTCAGTATAATCACTAAAGATTACAAATTCTCAAGCACAAAAGCAAGAGACTTCAAATGCTTAATCACACAAGAAAGAGACTTCTAATGCTTAAGCACACAAGCAAAAGACTTCTACAATATAACTTAATCAAATAAAAGATTGTTTTGATTTTACACTTGATATACAATCAGAGGTGTAAACAATACACAAAAATGGACTCTTAAGACGTAAGAATTTCTTAGATATAAAGTTTGTAAGAAACTTTAAGTGTAAATGCGCTTTGATTTTGACAGAGTAAAGGAACTTTAAAAATATATATAGTCTTATTAATTTCTTCTGGTCTTCAGCTCCTTATATAGATCAGGAAAATTTGAGAGACGTAGGAGAGGTACCATTGTATTATTTTGAGTCCTTGAGAAGTTTGATCATAGATTGGAATATTTCTTGATTTGGTCAATGTCGTTGAAAACCCATTTGAAATTCCTTTGCTTCAAAAGGAATTATCTAGTTTGACTCACTTCTTTGGACAATGTCACAATATAACCTAGGTTAATTCGAAATATACGTCGTTGGGAGAAGCTTTGTATGAGTTTTTGACCGTTGATTCAGTAAATCATTTATAGGCACCACATAGTTTTTTGTTTACTAAGTTAATTCCAACAAAGACGAAGGGGGCAATTCAAGGATTCTCTAACCACAATATAATTAATAATTTGTTTCACAAACCTAATCTCGTATTGGGCTGGTCAATTTAACTCTGCAACTCTATTCAATTCTATTTTACTTTCACCCTCTGAAATAAGTTTTACTAATTGCTAAGTTGAACAACAATTCTTATGGAGAACGATAAACTTACTACTTTTTACTTGTTACCATTTGATGCACTTGCCAATTTCGTCCATAAATGTTTTTGGTGCCGTTGTTGGAGATTGTTGATATTTCGACAAGGTAACCAGTGATACTTATTTTAAAATTAGGATTAGGTCTAGGTAAGTTTTTCTTTTATTGTTTTTAATTTTCAGTTTTTATCTTTTATAGGAAGTATATCTTGATTTGTTTAGTTTTTATTTTTTCCTATTTGTATTTGTTTACTTTTTATTTATAGATTAGGTTAAATTTTATTTTCCATATTTTTAGGTTAGTTACATTCTAAATAATAAAGTCTATCTAAAGAAATTTGATACCAAGAATCAAAGAGGAATCTTTTTAGGTTACTCCGAAATATCCAAGGAATACAGAAACACAATGTGTTGAAGAATCAATGCACAACAAATTTGATGACAAGGAGCCTGGAAGTGAAATTCCAAAGTTATTTGAAAGTTTTGCAGATATACAGGTGTCTAAAGAACCTTCAGAACCTGATCAGAGTCTAGAGTCTTATGAAAGTCGAGAAGCTGAACCCACTCTAGAAACTCAAAATGAAGAAGCCTTTGATGAAGCTCAAGATGGCTCACAACAAACTATTCAATTCAACAACACTTACAAGTACAAGTACAAGTCTTCACACTCAGATGATCTAATCATTGGAAACAAAGATAGCCTTAAAAGGACTAGATCATTCTTCAGACAAGAACATCCTATGTTGGGATTGTTATTAGTGATAGAACATGCTATTGTTGATGAAGCAATTTCAGATGATGGTTGGATAGTAGCTATGCAAGAAGAGCTCAATCAATTTCAAAGAAATGATGTGTGAGATCTGGAACAAAATGGATGTTCAGGAACAATCTTAACAAACAAGGTGAAGTTGTCAAAAACAAAGCTAGACTTGTTGCACAAGGATATAGTCAACAAGAGGGCATAAATTATACTAAAATATTTTCTCCATTTGTTAGATTGAAAGCAATCAGGTTACTTCTATCCTTTGTAGTTAATCATGGCATTATATTATATCAGATGGATGTTAAAGTGCATTTCTCAATGGTGTGATCTCTGAAGAAGTGTACGTCAAAAAACCTCTAGGTTTTGAGGATTTAAAACATCCTGATTATGTTTATAAACTTAAGAAATCACTATATGGTTGAAACAAGCTTCCAGACCTTGGTATGATAGACTAAGTAATTTCTTACTTGAAAATGATTTCAAAAGAGGTCAGGTTGACACAAAACTCTTCAGAAGGACACTTTAGAAAGACATCTTAGTTGTGAAAATTTATGTTGATGATATAATATTTGGTTCTACTAATGCATCTCTTTGCAAGGAGTTTTCTAAGTTGATGGATGATGAGTTTGAAATGAGTATGATGAGAGAATTAAAGTTCTTTCTTGGAATTCAAATTAACCAATGCAAAGATGAAGTTTATGTTCATCAATACAAATATACCAAGGAGCTTCTGAAGAAGTTCAAGCTTGATGATTGTAAAGAGATGAACACTCCAATGCATCCAACCAGCACCTTAAGCAAAGAAGATACATGAGCTAAAGTAGATCAGAAGCTGTTCAGATGTATGATATGTTCTTTGTTATACCTAACTACATCTAGACCTGATATTTTATTTAGAGTATGCTTGTGTGCAAGATTTCAGTCAGATCCTAGAGAATCTCATTTAACTGTTGTTAAGAGAATCTTTAGATATCTAAATGGAACAAAAAAAATTGGACTTCTTTATAAGAAATCCTTAGATTATAAGTTGGTTGGATTCTGTGATGCTGATTATGTTGATGATAGTATTGAAAGAATATCAACCAGTGGAAACTGTTAGTTTTTGGTGAGAATCTGATATCCTGGGCTAGCAAAAGACAAACAATTATTGCATTGTCAACAACAGAATCAGAATACATCTCAGCTGCTAGTTGTTGCACACAACTACTCTGGATGAACCATCAGTTAGAGGATTATTAGATTAATGAAAACAATATTCCCATTTATTGTGATCATACTATTGTTATTTGTTTGTCAAAGAATCCAATATTACATTCAAGAGCCAAGCATATTGAGATCAAACATCATTTTATAAGAGATTATGTTAAAAAAGGTACTTTGGATATACAATTCATTGTTACTAAACATCAATGAGCTTATATATTCACAAAACCTTTAATTGTTGAAATGTTTAATTTTATGAAGAAAAATTTCAACATGCCTTTAATGGAAGTTCAGAATCTAAAGATGTTCGGAAGCTAAGGTCTATCAGACTCTTAATTCCTGAGACTCTGAAGAAATTTAGCCTCTGAAGGTCGGAGTAGTGGAGTAATGGTTGTACAATTGTACTATTGTCTTTTTACTGCGCTCCTCAGTGGATAAGCATCCAATTCCTTATAATTCCTCTAAAATAGTTGTTGCTCCAGGCTTCTATTCCTTCTGCAAACTTGTGTCTTCACATAACCAAATATAACTAACTCTAGGTTCTTGACTTCAGACTCTGAAAAACTTCAGACTAGGGTAACGTCAGACTCTGACAGTCAGCTTCTGTTGTTCTTCAGCATATCAATATGTGCGTAAAAAAGCAAGAAATTTTTTGTTTAATTACATTCAAAGCAAATTCATCGAGAACAACATTGGGATTTTTTTACTTAACAGGAACCAACTAATCATACATACTCTCTTGTCTGCATATAGTACTGCTACAGCTGTGTTTATGCTGGTTAATTTTCCAAACAAGGAATGTATTTCAAATTATTCCCTCTTAGGACATTAACCAAATGAAGCAACAGATCATTGGTGATGATCAAGGTTTAACAACGACTCTTTTTGATGTGCTGGAACTTCTCCAACGTATCTTTCCTACCTCTATATAAATGAATGAAGACTTGAAGAATTGTAGAGACTAAACAACAATTTACTTGTGTCAAAACTCTACTGAAATTGTTGCACATCAGTTCACTTAGAATTTCTTATAAACTTTCATATCTTAGAAATTCTAGATTCTTAGGAGTTTGTATCTGATTTATATTGAGAACGCCACTGATTGTATATCAAGTGTTCAACCCAAACATTTTTATGTGTAATTTTGTTTGTTTAGAATTCTCTTGCTTTTGTGCTTGAGCATAGGAAATCTCTTGCTTGTGTGCTTGAGTTTTTGAAGTCTCTTGCTTGTGTGCTTGAGCATTTGTAATCAGATTCTAATTTTAGTGAACTCTCGTTGGAAGTGCAAGGGGGACATGACTACTTCCGGATTATGGAAGGAACCTATATAATTGCTTGTGTCTTTCTCTCTTCTCTCTCTCTCTCTCTATACATACATATATATATATATATATATATATATATATATATATCTTTACATTATCCGCTGCATTAGACTCTGAACATTGTTCTAGAATCTGAACTCTATCAGACTCTGAACTTTGGACTTAATTTAGAGAGAAGAAAAAACTAACACAATTCAACCCCCCTTCTTGTGTTTTTCTCACCTTCACACCCTAGTAACAAATAGCTAGTGTCTATACCTAAATAGAAACCTAAAACCTTGCATCTTCCATGAAGCGGAAATGGACAACGAACCAGGCGATCTCAACATCGAGACGGAAGAAAAGACAAAGGTATGTCATCGAATATTCCTCATCTGCTCCTGGCAGCGGTCAAAAGATGTTAGGATTCCTACCTGGACGTAAGGACCTTGTCCAATAAAACCCCCAAAAGAAAGGAATGCCATCGACATTCATAAGAGACCATCCGCAGTCAGCCAACTATTTGCGATTGAAAAGATCCTTAAAGACGGGAAATATCTCCTCCATCGAGAAACCACTGCTGGACAATATCTTCAATATAAGCTCAAAATATTTGGCCCCGTCAGACGTATGGGCAGCTATTTCTCTGAGAATGAGCTTGATCTCCTTCAGGTCAGGATGATCTCCTTGAAGCATTTGAGCAGCCGTTGCCACACTGTAAACTTCATGGCCGCTGCGAGAGATTTACTGAATGAATTTGCATTTCCCTTCGCTAGGCCAATGGTCGGTAAGATACCACAAGCAGTTTCTTGGTAGAGCCCTAAGTACGTCGCTCTCACGGGCAAGCTTCTTATGGTATTTAGAAGTCATCTCGAACCGAAGACGGTTCTCATCTCCGAATGCAGCTATTTTCTTGATGATTACGAGCAAGAGGTCTTATGGGAGGCTTTCCATTATTGTGGAAGTTGTTTTCTTCGTTCACCAAAGGATAATGCAAGTTTTTATCAAGAGCAAAAGGTGGAAACACAAAATAAACATACAACTAAGCCTTATAAGCGACATAAAGTTGATTGAAAACGAAAATCTCTCACTTCCCCTTTAACTAGTGTTTATACCCGTGCAATGCACCGGGAAAATCTTTTTTTAGATTAAATTAAAGATATATATATATTTTATTTTTAATATCTTAAGTAGTTTAAGTTTTAAAGTAGACACTCAATGTTAAAAAAAAAGGACACGTAAGAATAAGAAGATTTTCAAGCTTTCCACTACAAACTCCACACTTGAAAATCAAAGGTTCCTTTGCTCGGATCTTCTAAAATGAAAAGGAAAGAACAATCATGAAACTCTAGATTAAACGAGTAGAGACAAATATTTACAGATGACACAGTACAACTCCCAAAATAAAAGTAGTAGTAGAATGGATTTTGATACATTGACGGAATAAAGTGATTGATAAGAAGAAGAAAAAAAAACCACACTTGATAAGAAAACTAAAACACAGTGGTTTGTAACATAGTTTTTTGTGTTATCTTTGAAATAAGTTTTGTAGGAAAATGTAAAAACAATTTTCATCGGTAGTTGATTATAGAGAAAATGAAAAAGAGACCAAATTGAATGTACTTTGCATTGAATTTTCTTTTGAAAAAGATAATTTTGTGAAATAACATAATTAAATATGATAAAAGTTAGTCTTTTTTGCTTATAATTTGAAACAAAGAAAATGAGTTTCTTTTTTTTATAATTTGGGACGTAGGGAATACATATTAATTGGTTTAAGTGTCTACGAAAAATTTCCAAAATAAAATTTAACTTAGACATTATATCATTAATTTCACAGTAAGTAATTAACATCAGCATATAAAAATAATTTAATCCATACTTAAAACATAAAAAGAATCACACATCAATAATTTAAAGAGAACATATATTTTTAAATCAGATTTTTATCGAAACTACCATTTAATGGTACACATGTTCATAATTAGATTAAAATTGGAGCATATCGAAAAGCGGAATCGGTTGCATAAACATGCTAGTAGGCTACTCAAACTCATGCATACACATCACAACGTCACTAACCGATTTCAAAATACACATAGTATCTATTTTATCTCTGTAAACAGTGTTCCACGAAATATGAAGCTTCAACTTCATAAAAATGTTACCAGATTGATTTGTAAAACTTCATAACAGTTTTGAAGGTCAAGAGTTGTAAGAAAACAAAACATATATTTTTGCTCAAATGAGTTTGATATCATAATTACAAAATAACACCACATATTGAGATACCAATATGATGTATGTAAAGGTACACAATATAGAGACTAAGGACTAAGACTATGCTACTTTGTATGAAGTTAGGTACTAATATCAATATCTATAACGAATATTATATTTACTTCACATAAAAGCCTAGAGAATCCTATAAAATTATTCATACACTACTAAAAAAACAAAAATCAGTGAGGGATATTTAGTGAGGGAAAACGTGAAATCCCTCTTTAATTCCGTCACTAAATTTTGCGACTAAGAAATTTGTGAGGAATTTCATTTTTTCCGTCACTAATTTCCCTCGCTAATTTTGCTTTTTCTAGTAGTGATATATCTTCAAAATTGTATATTTCTTCCTAGGATTTCTCTATCTCTCGAATCTTTGACATTAAACTTCCAATATGACATAGCTCATATATATGTGGCAGTAGCAAGGCTCCAATTTGATTACACTTAAACAGTACCAAACAAACGATGCTCTATTTTTCTGAGAGAAAAACATGATGCTCTACTGGAAAGTAGATTCTAAGAAAAAGAAAATAAGAGACAATAGTTAATATGAAAAGGTTCTGATTCGAAAAAAAGAGAAACTATCATTAACGATTATGAATACACCATGCATGAAACTAAAACAAAATTTAATATTGATCATGTTGTTAAGAGTACCACATCGGTTAGGAGTTGGCCTGACAATTTATTTATAAGTGGGGGCAATCCTCACCTCACAAGCCGGTTTTGTGAGGTTGTGTTAGGCTCAACCACGATTTCTAATATGGTATCAGAGCCTCTTCATGATTCTTTGGGCCACCTGTTATCAGGTTTTCGTTATCGGGCCACCCGTCATTTATGTTCATGCTGCAGATGTGCAATCCTGAGCGTGAGGGGGTGTGTTAAGAGTCCCACATCGGTTAGAAGTTGGGCAATCCTCACCTTACAAACCAATTAAAAGAAACAATAGATAAATCAGAATGAATTTGAGATAATATTAGAAATCAGGAAATTCATGCCAATTTTTTGATTGAAACAAATGAGTAGGGCGACACCCGTTCTGCAGATTCAATTTTAAATTGTGATTGGTTGTATTAAAAGCACAAGTATTAGAGGGATCACCAAATGACCAGATATTATAAATAGTGCTCTGAGCCCCTCACGCATCTATTTCTCAAATTGAAATATAAGAGCTTTTCCAACTGAAGCTTGAATCTTGTCTCCCTAGAAAGATTGTAACACAAATTTGTAAGATAGATACTGAATCAGAACAAAATTTTGAAACATAAAATTGAAAGCACAAAAACACAGAACCATTGCAAAAATATTTCGCTTTTGAATTCAAATCTGATATGAACCATGAACAAATTACTTTGAGAAAGGAGAGAAATCAAAGAGAACATAATCATGCATGGCCAAGGGGAAGTGATTCAACGTTCCATTGAATTTCTCTGCATCGAGAACCGGCGTTTTTCTCTTAGTAACACAGAAAAACGGAAACGCGTGTGTATATTTTTTTTTTTTTGTGGTGGTCAGGATTCGAACCCCATACCTTTCATATATTATGTATTGTTTTTATCAATTGAGCTAAGCTCACGGGGACACGTGTATGTATACTAAAAAACATTAAAAGGCTGGATTAAAAAAATAAAAATTTATTAAATTAGTAGTTACAATCCACTAATCAAATAATTAAAAAATATAAAATACACAATTAAGAAAATATTTTTAATTATAGAAGATTTTAAAATAGCTAGAGTTCTCAAAAGGTGCCAAATGGCAAACTTGCTAAAGAACTTACCTTGCTTTATTATATTTAATGATTAAATAACTGCCATGTGGTCTAGCAGTTCGTGGAGTTAGTGGAGGAGTTGAAAGTCTCAAAAAACAGATCGTCGAGAAGGAGACACCATAATCATGAGAGAAGTGGGAAAACGTGCAAAAACGAAGATGAAAAGATAGCGAAAGACGCGTGGCATTTCGGGGTAAATGAAAGGTTCCATTAACTTTTCAATTTCAGAAGGAGTGGCACACAAAATCTTGAGATCGTGTGGTAAAAGAAACCTGGAAAGACTACTCTTGGAAGTCGTGATTACCATGACGTCATGCCTTGAAATACTTGGAATTTTTCAAAAATGTTAATTCTCTCCTTCGAAAATATTCAGTCGAAAAAGACATTTTTGCGGGGCAATTTGTTAGCCTGCAATTTAAAAAGGCTTATTTAATGCGGTCAACGTTAGTTGACTTTTATCTTTGCAGGATTCGAAGTCTTTTCCTTTAATTTGAGGAGTTCGACGGAATATTGGACTTAGCGTGAAGAGGTCTAAAGCCTTAGAGTTCGACAAGACAAGAGTCAAGGATGCAATGTCGTCGAAGTCAAGCAGTTATTAGCAAGGCGAGAAGATTTTGAATTTCAAAGAGAAGCGGTTTCCTCAAAGGAAATTTGGGAGACAAGAGGTTGTCTACATGGAACAAGTGCTGATCGTGGCAGTATGCTTTTTCCAATTATTTTGCTATGTATAAATGGTTGTTTTCCATAGGGAAAACGGGTCGCAAATCACCTATATAGAATTCTAAAACACTCGAAGTACCGGCGCGATAGAAAATAGTCATATGTAAAGGATTTGTCGAACCACCTATATTTTTAATGCAATGCAATTTATCTTTCCTTTAAGTTTCTGCTATTTTACCTTTCACACCTTTATCTTGCATTTACCGCGTTTTAAAACCTTTTTCTGTCGAAAGACGCCATACGGTATCGTTTTGTTCATTAAGCAACCTATGAACTTGATGAACATGAACTCTTTTTTTTTTTAAAAATAAAATAAAATGCACAACATGTCCTAGGATTTCTGGTTTGATCCAAAAACAGCGGTAAACAGTAGCCTCCCTTTATTATGAGATGAAATGTTTCTAACTCTAATTTTCCTTCATGAGTTAAGTATATATACTACTCTCCAAAGGGCTAGGTTTCTAATTTTCACAATGGGCCGAAAACTCTTACTACCAAATTCTAAAAAGTTACAATTCATTAACTCATTGAGATATTGAATAATTACCACCTCTAAATAAATATCTCAACTCACTAGTAGCTTAGTAAAAATAATTATTCTGACTAAAACTCTAAAAATAACATTCTCAAATGAAATTACTAATTTACCTTTCTCACCAAAAGACCAAAACACCCTTAGCCTCCAAAATGTCTAAAATACCATGATATGACAAAAATCCACTAATCCCAAATCAAATGCACACAAAGACAATTAAACAAATAAAAACATATAATAAATAATAAAATAATTCTTGCTAAAAATGGGTTGTTACAATATGTATTTTAAATATATGTGTATGTCATTACCCCACCGACTTTCTTGTTACAGTCATAAAGTCCTTCATCATTACACCCATCAAGATGATCACATCACTACCTTACCTCTTTAATCTAATTTATACACACGACTCATTCCTACGCCAACATCCCTTTACTTTATTTTATTATTCATCTCACGGTCATGTTCTCTCTTCTCGTCTATTATAGGCTTCCTAGATACTTTATTCTAATAGCATACCCTATTATTCATTCTTAATTTAGGATGTTCACTTCTCTAGTAACATTCCCTATAGATCATAATACACTGAAGATGAAGAAATTCTACCCCTTACATCTAATCTCTTGCCTCGTTGGCCTACAATACTCCTTAGGAGCGGCATTTACAACATAAGCTGGAACCATCACTACTTTGTCATCTAAAGAATAACATCAATGTTTATTCATCTAAAATCAGTATCTCATTCATCAACACTTATCATATTTTCAATCACACATAATCATATTCCGACCGACATTCCAATATCAATAGTCATCATATACATGCGACATACCAAAAATTCATTTCAACAACTTTAAAGTATGCATTACATAACATCACGTTTATATCAATCAAACAATTAATCAATTGAAATAATTGCAGCAAATCAATCAAGAGCACAGACAAAATTTATCCATGACTTCAAATATCACATATTCCATAATTTAAATCAAGCAACACCTTAATAATGTTTCTAATTCTTCTTTTAATCTTCCACGTCTAAAATTATTCCCTGACTACAATCGTCGTGGTGAGCCCCAAATGAACTTTGGGAAATACAGCTTTCCCCGTTCATCTCAATTAATTTACACTCATGATCTCAAACCCTTCTCTCTCACCCCATACCTAAATCGAAGCTTTTACAAAACATAACGAACTCGAAGGCAGCCGTGAATTCAAAAGTTCCACGTGATTGCATCTCTTTTTCATCAGCAAAGCGACTAATGACCCATAAATTCTAAATAAACAAACATACAAGTATAAATAAACAATTAACCATTTCATGTCCTTCTGAGCGTCACATATTCATGTTAACTTGATTTTCCAATTAAATTAATTATCTTTCTAGTTTTATTATTTACATTACCAAAGTCCTTCTTTGCGATTGACTCCTTCACATTATATTTGTAATGATTTATAAATTTTCTAGCCTATCGAATTTTTCTCAGTTTATAGATTCTTCATCATCATGTAATAAGTTAGGCCTATGGTCCCACTAGACAAGTCAATAGGGTAGTTAAAACAAGCCGTAAAATATGAACAGTTATAAGAAAGTAAATTCTTATATCATACTATAATGCATGGTTCTAAATCAATTGTTGTTCGTGATCCTAGTTGACCTAGAAGCATAAAAAGATGGACAGAAGAAAAATAAAATAAAATTTAGTTTCTCGATTATTAGTCTCAAATCACATGTATAGGTTATATTATTATCATGGAAAATCATCTAATTAACTAATATAAGGTGAAGTCAAAGACCCATGTACTGGTGCCATAGAAGTTATCTTTAATTTGTTCTCGCCTATTAGGTTAAGTTCATATAACATATATACATATAGTACACACTTGTGTAGACAACTATAGGGTTATTAAGTAATTTGATTTGAAGTCTTTTTAGACCGAGGTTTTTGAAAAAACATGAGGGAGGAAACGAGGAATTGCTCTGCTAGGGTTTGCACCTAGCATGAGCGCAGCCCCTTATTTTCCAAATTCATCATCAAACTCCACTTGAATTCCTACTCCAATCACATATTCCTTCACGTGAGTGCTTGTTCCTCAATTAGCCTTCACCACTCACATATCCATTCACGTGAGTAATTGTTCATCCAATTTCCAATTATTGCATTGGAATATTTTTTGCATCACTGTTCATCCAATTGCCAATTAATCTTTGAAGCTTGTTGCCAATTGTGTGATTCACTTTGTGGTTACGTGAACCCTTTGGGTACTATCACTATTAGACGAGCTTCCGTTTTGCCTTTGCCCTTGCTCCGGTGTGGTTCTTCTGCCCCAGCCATGTTTGATTGGCAGGCGGAGCTTGCGCCTTCACCCATCAAACTTGGAATCTCTAAAACTCCCGTTCCCCCACCTATGATGCTCACCACCACTCCTACTGCTCAGATGATAACAGCTGCATCGAAACCTTCCTTTGTCCAGGCCCTACGGGGTAAATAAGCTCTCTCGGACCCTCTCCCAGTGCCCTCCATTCGTGGTGATATGCTATCTGTTAAAATCACTGACGATGTCTATGCTCGTGGACTGGATTTTTGCAAAACCAACCTTAGAGGTAGGTTAGTTTTGAACAAGGGAGATAAGCCTTTCTCCTCCAAGGATCTCGCTGCCATTGTAAAAGCATTGGTCATGATGTCTCTAAGTGTCGTTGGTTGTACCCAAGAAATGACGATTCTAATAATAAAGATAAAGATACTGATGGTAAAGGGAAAGAGAAAGTTCCGATGAAAAAATCTACATGGATGTCGTTGAAGGATAACCCCTCGGGAACTGGTTCCTCCAAGGTCTTTGAAGCACCTCCTACAGAGCAGCCGTTCGTGACTAAGAATATAGCTGAAAATTCTTTTAGTTTTGCTTTGCAAAACGTTACAGACGAGGTACCACAACGTTTGCCTACAGTGGAGCCTTATGACGTTGGTGACAGTTGAATCACAGGATGCTGAGATATCTCCTGAAGGGAACATCACTGCTCCGGTTGGTGATGTTACTAAATCTTGGTTGCTACTGGTTCCCCTTTGCACTTGGAGCATGTTGATGTGGAGGAGGTGCCTTTTGATGATCTAGGTGACACTATCGCAGCGAATGACACACAAGCTACTCAAGCTGTCACTGAAGGTACAACTACTGATGTTGACAGGGAGGTCTCACCAACTGTTCAATTTGTTGACGCAGACGATGCAGAGATGGAGGATACAAACAGGCTCGTAATTCTTCGAGAGGAAGGAATGACACACACTAATCCTCGTATTCAACATGATCTAGATCTTTGGCAGAAAATTAAGGAGTATGTTCAACGATCAGCAGAGAATCCTTTCGTGCCCGTGTTTTCCAAAAAGCAGAAGCAAATGTTAAAGAAACACCAGTTTGATGGCAAAGCACCTTACAAAACCCGCTCCATGGGGCCGACCTCACCCCCTTCTCAATGAATATCTTCTTCTGGAATGTATGAGTTGCTGTAAAGAAGTTTGATTTCACAAGGAACAGGCAGAAGCGGCTACTTATGATGTGCAAAGAAATTGAAGTACATGAAATGTATAAGCATTGAAACATTATCAAATACGCATACTACTGGATTGGAGAGGAATATGGTTTAGTCTTGTATGAAGGAAGCCTTCATGATATTTTACATGAAAATAATACCACCCTTCACATGGAATGTCAGTTGCATATGGATTTCTTCGTGATAGAGTTGGTTTGCCTAATTACAGATTTTCTTAGTCTGTAGTAGTTTATTTCAGCATTTTCTGTTTGATTTTCTTCTGAGGGTTTTGGCCTAGTCCCCCCTCTTCTTGTATATATTTTTCCTTTTTTTAATAAAATTTTAGAGTTTGGCAGCATAGGACAGAGGTTTCCCGGATGCCAACCTAGTTGGTATGTCGGTGTTTCCTCCCGATGTCTGTCCTTACTCCTTGCTTAGCAAAAAAAATTAAGTAATTTGATTTAACACACAAACAGCTGCTACGCTCCTAATGCCACACTAATAATATACTTTTTTTTTTATGTATTGTAACTATTATTTTTAAATAAAGTATATGAATAATTTAAACAAATTACTGAGGCAACCAGTTAGAAAACTATCACACCACAACAAATAGATATAATATTTTTTTTTTCTCCATGTTTCTAAATTTTTACATTAAGAAATTGGGGTGCTACCCTTTGATTTTGACGGGATGAAGACACTTTTAAATATGCAGATTCTTATTAATATCTTCAAGTCTTCAGCTTCTTAGATAGAGAAAAATCTGATAGACATTGGAGAGGTGCCAATGCATTACTTTGAGTCCTTGAGAAGCTGAATCATATACATTGGAATGTTTCTTGATTATGGTACTGTCGTTGAAAGGACATCTGGAATTCCTTTAGTTAAAAAGGAATTACCCGTTTCATTCGAATTGTCCTTGAAGTTCTTTGTCTGTTTTTGCACGTGGTCAGAAGAGAACAAACTATACTATCTGAGACTGATAACGACCTCTTCAGAAGATGACAAAACTAATATGAGTCTTATGATGCTGGCCCTTATAGTCTGAGTCCTTCATAAGCTACACTTATTCAGAGTCCATGTCCTCAGATTCTAACCCTTCAGAAGCTACACTTCTTTTAAGTCTGGTGTCCTTCAGATTCCAGTCCAAAACTTCAACATCACTTCAAATTCCAAATGCTCTTGTATATATTCTTTCAGTACCTAAACTGAATTTAATACATTGAATGTTAGTCTATGGTCTTGCACATTTGAACATACATTAGCAGATCCAGTTGTTCTTTTAATACTTTGTAGAAAACCAATTTTGGTTCAACAACATAAACATCAATATTTTCATAAGTATCAGATTCCTCTTATTCATCATTGTCTGAATCAAATGGAGATGCACTGGGGGTGTCACTCTGATACCATGCCACTAATCAAACATGACTTCAATGAAATTGTTAAATTAAAAATTTCAAAGCTTAAATGTAGTTATTCTTGCCTATTTTTTATTAAAATTATGAGTTCTTGTAATCACAACATTGTAATCAAATATTCAATTTTAGTGGAAGTCCTTGATATAGACGTTTTCTATCAAGAAGAGTGGATGTATCACGAAGCCAGGACGAAAGGGAGAACTAATATAAATCTCGGTGTCGTTTCTCTTCCCTTTCCTCTTTTATTTTGTTTAATTTGAGTATGTGATTGTTTGATAATTGTTTATAATTGATTTGAATGTGATCAAGTCGCAATTCTTCAAACTCATATACCTTGTGTTTATTAGCTATAGCTCCTTTTATTGTTCTTAGGTTTGGTTTGAGAATCGTCTTGTAATGTATTTTGTGTGAGAATTATAATCATTGATTGTATTAAGATTTAGCATTTAAATCTCTCAATTCAATAGTAAATCTTGTTGTGTATTACTTTGTCTTAATCTCTTTGTCATTGTTATCGTTTTGAGTAGAAATCCAATTATTCAAATTGTTTTCAAACTCGCTTTTGCTAAAAACTCGATAAAAATTTT
>Ga0315915_1003994_pt1 | contig 18667 bp, 6 predicted proteins | sample MpolbnodulesMG_FD_207738 | JGI IMG/M metagenome (GOLD analysis project Ga0315915, IMG submission 207738) | Medicago polymorpha root nodule microbial communities from Los Angeles, California, United States - branched nodules | ecosystem: Host-associated > Plants > Roots > Nodule | place: USA...
AGTGGTTGAAATCGAGATATGTTACATTCAATTACCAATTTTGAAGGTCTATTCCTCTTCATTGTTTGTCTGTTGTTACATAGCTTGCTCCTTTCTTTGTTTCTTACGGTCATATTTTGACCTTGTAATGTAACTTTCCTTAAAGTCTCTTCTTATACACCTTGTGCTCGAAGGAATTCTTTAGTTTGCTTAAAAAAAAAAGTTTATTGTGCAGATTATCGCTGAGCTTTGTGTGTATTTGCATGTCATCAAGCAAATAATTGACTATTTCCAAATCATTCACTACATCAGAAATCCTTTGAGCAATCCATGAGAAACATTTTATCTTCATCCCTATCCTTCTAATTGATCTAACTTGTTAAATATTTTTGTTAGCGACTCTAGAGTTTCATTTGTAATAGTTGCCGTATCGTGAGAGTTTTAATTTTTTATCCTTTGAATTTTGATGGGTGATGCTATCAATAAAATTTGTCATTTCAAAAAAAAAATTTAGTCACTTTTACTTAAAATCAATTCAATCAAAATCAATTTTAGTCACCGCATAACCAAACACATGCTAAGTGCAGTGGCACGTTGTGTATTGGCAATGGCCTTCAGTGCAAGCTTGCTGGTTAGAATGGATGTGAAGTTAGCGTTTTTTTTTTTTAAATAACAAATCAATCCTTTTAGATACCATAAACTGTATTTTATTTTAAACTAATACAGGGTGTGGTGTTATGAAGATAGACTCCTATAAATTTAATGAATCACATAAAACCTTTTAAGTTAATATCTTTTCAGAGCATAAATATGTAAAGTATATAGTTTTCATTTTTATACATGATATACCGAAATGGTTGTATATTTTCTATGAAAGTCAAATATATACATTCAATGTTACCATACTAACTAACTAAATCACCGTTTAGCTATCTATGGTTTAATTTCTTGTTGATTCAAAACTTAGATCACTCCAATAAAATGTTAAGATAATAGGTGTTACTTTCAGCTTCAATCATTTGAGTATTAAAAAATACTAGTTTTCAAACCATTTTTAATCTGATCATCTTCATCTTTTTGAAAAAAAAATCTGATCATCATCATTGACTCAGTACATAACTAATCAATTAGACAAATTACTTACCAATAATGTTTAGCCACAACTCATGAATGTTAGCACTAAAATATGTCTTATTATGAATCAAATAAAAAATATTGTCACAGGGGTTGAATTGAAAACACCCAAAGGTTTCCAACTATGGGGCATATAGGCAATTCATTGTATGGTATAAAATATAAATTGTTTTTTTGTACTAAGTGTTAGAGAGCAACACCTTAGCAATATGCAATACAAAGAATGAAAATATTAAATATCACCCCATCTTGTACCCTGGATAACTGAAAAATGTTGATCTGCTCCATACCTACAAAGCCCGAAGTGTTATTTATATAATCAGTGAATTTAGCTCTTTCATATTGTATTATATAACATAACATAGCTGAACACAATTGAAAAGTGCAATAGTTAAAATCCTTAGTTAGAGCAAGAGGTAAATGGCTACAATTTAGAATGGAAGATTAGGAGGATTAGAGAAGAAGTTGTAAATAGTATCAAAGATGGAATAGAATAATGTAGCTGTAAAGAAGAGTAAATAAAGATATAAAGAGGGAAACCATTATTAATGGAAGCACATTGAGTGTTATTGGCAATAGCCTTTAGTGTATGCTTTCCAACAAACCATAGAAAGGTGTCCCACATCGACACTGTCTAAAAAGTTAAGAGGCAGATTCTTTATAAATAAAAAGTATGACAACGAAACCATACAATCTACCTTGGTTATGTTTGTAAAATAATTCAAGATCAATTTAAATAGTTAGGATTGTAGAAACTTTGAGATAAAATTTAAATTTATTTTAAGGTTGAGATAAAATTTAAATTTATTTTAAGGTTCTCTATTTCCTAAGTATTTGAAATAGATCTAAATACAATTGTTAAATTTTTAATTTTAATATCGAAAAGTAGAAAATTCTAAAACAAATCATCTTAAGTGTTCAAATGTGTATGGCATGAATAAAGACATGATCACTTAATTTTGGCCCTGTTTCAAGTTGGTTAGAGATGCGGTGACTTAGGTGGTGTTAGACAGTAATTTCAACATGCTCATTTAATGTGGTCAATATTAGTTGATAAGACGTAAGTCAAGAATGCAAGTTTGTCGAAGACAAACATTTAATGTTGAGGCGGGAATAATTTGAATTCAAATACAGCAGTTCCCTCTTATGGAAGACGTGGGAGACAAGCGGTTATTCGATGGAAGAAGTGGGGCTCGTGGGAGTTTTAGCTTTTTTCAGTTATTTTTCTATGTATAAATAAGAGTTTTTCATAGGAAAAACGGGTCGCAAATAATTTATAGAAATTCTAAGCACTCGAAGTACTGGCATCTAGAGAAAAGAGTCATATAAAATGTATGTAATCTGATTTGTCGAACCACTTTTCCTTTAATGCAATGCAATTTACCTTTTCTTTAAGTTTCTGCGTTTTAAACTTTTAGCTTTTACTTGCATTTACTGCGTTTTCTTTTGTTTTATCCTTTTTTTCTGTCGAAAGACACCACACATATTCGTCTTGTTCATAAAGCAACCTATGAATTTGATGAATGCACGCTCATTTTTTTTGAAAAACATTGCACAACATGTCCTAGAATTTCTAGTTTGATCATGCTTGTAATAACCAAAACCAGCCCTTCTTATTTACCAAAAACACCGGTAAACAAATTGGGACGGCGAGTGGGACCCTATTTGTGTAATTTTTGAAAATAACTTATGTAATTTTTCAAATATTTTTCTAACTTTTCTGTGAAAACTGTTTTCTGAAAATTAACAACTATTTTTAGTAAATAGATTCTTGTGCAACAGTGTCCTTGATGCGATGCGTCTGTTGCACAAGAATTATCTGCTGCTACACGGGCTTATCTTTCATAAATAGATTCAAGGACTAGGTGGAGGATCTTAATATGATGTGTTACCACGAGGATTGAGAATATAAAGAATAAATACTCAAATCTATTGTATACTAGATGCTGACTTACACATTTGTGTGGGCAGATGAGTAATGTAGAGTTTGGGAGAATAGTTTTTCATTTTTATACATGATATATCGAAATGGCCGTATATTTTCTATGAAAGTCAAATATATACATTCAATGTTACCATACTCACTAAATCACCGTTTAGCTATCTATGGTTTAATTTAATTTCTTGTTGATAAACAATGCATAGTTGCATACCAAGAAGTGCTCATATTCATCGAAAAAGGTAGAAAATGACTCAAACTATTCTTTATGTTCAATTTCTACAACTTTCATTTGTAGTAGTAATTTTATAAAAATGACCACACAAAAAAAAAAAAAAAAGAGAGAGAGAGAAGATATTTGAACTTGACCTTAAGGGTTCCATGAGATACTTGCAGTTCACATTCAGTAACTTCTGATTTGGATCATTCTTCAGGATTAGAAACACATGTACACACATAAAATGGTATCTAAGAAAACCAAATTATATGGTATAAATTGTTTTTTCTATTAAATGTTAAAAAGAAAACCTTAGCACTCTGTAGTGCAATTACCTTGAGTCTTCTTTTCAATGTTACCATTTGGATGACTGAAAAATAGATTGATCTTCTCCATACCTACAAAGCCTGCAGTGTTATCTAAATAATAAGTGATTTTTAGATTTTTCATATTATAGTAGCTCAATACAATTGGAAAGTGCAAGAGTTATAAACGATCCCACATCGACAGTCTAAAATATTGAGAAGGGAGATTCACTATAAATATACAGTGTGACTAGTCTTAATACCAACTTGGTACTGTCCGTCACAGCATCAGTGAAATATGTCTATTGATGATCTATTCAATTAGTTACTTTTGTTGAAGAAGGCGCTAAAAAAAAAAAATTAGGGTCGTCGTCATCAGCAAGAGCAAGTAATTAAATAGATCTAATGCATTTCATAATTTTTTTAATATTCTTTCAAAAATGTTAATGTTAATTCATTAGATATTTTAAAAGAAATAATTTTGCATTGACATACATATTCTCTTGACTTTTGAAATATTAAATGCATGAATTTGAAGACAATATTATTATGTTAAGTTTCTTAACATGTTGGACATGTTAGCATTTGTCTAATAAAAAAAATGGAAAGGTATACTAAAATAAAATTCCATTGTTTGGATAGTCATTAAAAGGATAGGATGGAATGGAACTCAATGGCATGTATTCCATCACATTCCATCACTTACTCTCATTTTGATTACCCTCCAATTTAGATGGAATGGGATGGAATCTTCACATAGTTTACAAATATATCTCTATCTTCTCTACATTAATTATATATCTTTTTTTTAAGGGAATTATATATATCTTATTAATCTATATGTTCGACAGATTGTAAAAAAAAAAATCCATATGTTCGACATCAGTTATATTTTTTTCTTCGTTGTATATATATGCAGTATGTTTGGTTGGTTCATAATTACAAAAATTATCTTTGTGGCCTCTTCTTTCAATTTTTCTTATCGTCGTAAGTGACAGTTCACTAACTTGCATAGTTTTTTTTTTTTTGAATAAACTAACTTGCATAGTTTTTTTATTCTTTTAAAAAAATTATTATAATTATATGCTATGTAATCATTTTAATAGAAGGGTAAAATTGGAATAAAAAGTTATAACTCATTCTATTCCGTTAATTTTCCAAACAATGGAAAGGTAAATTTATTCCGCTCCGTCGTAGAATACACAAACAATGGAATGGACTCCCTACTCCATTCCATTATGTTCCGCTCCATTCCGTTCCACTCTGTTATCTTCCATCAATCCAAGCAGAGCCTTAGTATAATTACTAAGCGTGCTAAATTTTATGATAAAAATTGATTTACTGTATCTTTATTAACTGTTTTTATTTAGATAGTTAAATGAGATACAATAAATAAAAATATATTAGTGAGGAATAAAAATGATTAATGCAAGCACCAAAAAAAAAAAATGATTAATGCTTTATTTTATACCATCTTGACTGCTTAGCCTACATGTTATAATGGAAAGATACGACTCTAATCCAACAAACAGACAGTGAATTTTAAACACAAAGTATGTCTTCCACGCCATAATTGGTGAGAAAAAACAACTTAAGAACTAGAATTGTACCTTTTTTTTTTTATTTTGATACAGTTAAAACAGACAGTTCATATTAGAAATCTAGTACATACCACATTGAAATTTAGGTCGTAGGATGTTGATAAGATATTGTCCTAATAAGATAAGGTGAAGCCATTATCTGCACTGTACACTAGAATCTCATCCTAACCAGGATACCAAATAAGATAAGGTGTTGAAGAATGTCATGGTCAAAACTGACTTAAAACTAAATGAAAGGTAAACATACAAGCCCTCATTGAACACAACAGGACATGAGAAACCCGTTAAGTTATAGAGCTCTAGGCATTAATCAATCAAGTCTTCCTTGCTAAAATTATAACTCAAATGAATCAGTATTGTGTTGTCAGTTCAATGCTGATTCACAAAGATCACAAGGTTTACTCATCTGTCCTTTGACGTTTAGGGGCTTGAGGGCTATCTTCATTTTCATTTTGCTCAAGATCCTTAGAAGCTTGTTCAGATTTGGAGGTATCCAGCTTCTCAACTGCTTCCAGCGAGCTTTCCTCAACTGTGGTACTACCATTAGCTTGATCAGGTCCTGACTTGCAATGGTCCATTTTGGATGCTTCCAATTCATTTTTGGTAGGAGAGTCTTTCATGGTGTCAGAAGACACTCCAGATGGATTCTCAATGGCTGACGATGATGCCTTAAATGGTTCAACACCAGATTTGCATTGCTTCTCAAACATCATCTGGAGGTACCTGCCTTGCTCTTCTATTCGCAACTGTAGATTTCTTTGAATCTAACACAAAAAGGGGAAGAGTTATAGGAGGAACAAGTGAAATGCCTTGGACAGTTCATGCATGTGACATGACAGATGCAACATAACCCCAAATGCCATATGCATAAAGCTTCATATCAAATAATATTACGGAAATTAATTCCATGACCCAAGAAGAAAACAAACAAATCCTAATCAGTATAGCCAAAAATGTCCGGATTCCAAAAGGGGAAAAAAGAAAGTATTCAAGGCTTAGATATTTTACAAAAAAAAAAACTTGAAGAGGATAGATCATTCTCTTTTCCAAGTCAAGAAATGGACATCACCTATAAATTAACATGTTGTGTATGGTTAGTATCTGATTTTTAATTCGTATTCCACAGCGAAGAGAGACGGCCAAATTTCAATTGATAAGTGCAAAAAGAGAATTAACATCAGCTACCTTTGCTCTGAGGTACGACGAGTATCTACGATGATACATGACACTAATCTAACAATTGCAAAGATGTTCATAATTTTGCAATGCATGTTAATCTTATCATATATTAAACTGTAAAGATGCTCCCAGATTAAGTGACATTTTACTTTTTCAATAAAAGATTATTTTAGTTTTAGTTATTCCCCCAAATAAATGCAATGTGCATCACTCTCAAATCATTATATTTCACCATGCATTTAGGATAGTAGTTAATAAGGATGATTTAGAAAAATTGTTACGCTCGTCCACTTATTTATTGCTTTTATAGATCCTTCTGAAAAAACCTTAAACACCACTTAATACGGGACAGAGGGAGCATAATCTTGCCACTGAGACACTGCATTTAGACAACTACCCATTTTTTTATTAAAAAATGAACAAAAGTAAATAATAATATTAACCACTTCCTATACAGGCTAGTTACATTCCAATTTCCTTGAATTTCTTCACTAAGCTCATAAACACCAGTTGAAGTACATAATCCTAGCAAATCCTAAATAGTTTATTCACGCTAATTTCATTAAGTTATAGATTAAAAGTTTCTAAAACTCATGGCAATTGCAACAGAAATAGAGCTTGCTTACAAGTCTTAAATTCACATTTCTAATCTTTTAACAATCAAATGAACATATCAGAAGAAAATTCACAAAAAGAATAAATTCAAACCTCAAGCTGTTCATGCAACCGTTTCTGGACCTCCATCTGCAGCCGTAGAGCTTCTGTGATCTCAATACCACTGTCAACGATGGAATGGTAAAGTCAGCATAACAATAACTCTATTCATGCATGTGCATGTCTATGCACGAAATATGACCAAAAGCTTACATAGAGACATCCAATATTAAATCTGCACTTTTGCATTGCTCTAAAAAAGTACCTTCCTGATCCATATAACTGAGAACCTTGCTCTAGATGGATTATCCTAAAATCCTACTTCTCTAGCATTTTATTCATATATTCAATCTTGAAAATATCCATAATTTTTTGTTTATTTGTTAGCTTATCAGATTAAGAGATGATATATGCATAATTGGAAGATGGTGGGTAAGATTTCCTATTTTCTTTTTGTTAATCTTGATACCTGAATCAGTATCTTTCATAATGTCAGCAGATGAGATAACTTTACAGCGCTAATTATCTATACATGTCAGTGTTGTGCACGTTAGTGACTTAGTTCACTATCTAGAATAATATTACTAACTAGGATAATGGACATGCAACTTTTTCCCTCCAACAAAACAAATGACCGACATCAATGATGAATGGAAAATGTTTGTCCACATGTCATGTTTCAAAAGCTATATTCTCCTTTACCTTTAGATTGATTAGATTAGATGTTGGTAATAGCTCAGGAACAATATATGAAATATTTAGGATTTGACTCCTCTAAAGTAGGGTGCAATTTACTCATCTAACCCACAACAACACAACCAAATATTTTCCCTCCCCAAAAAAAAAAACACAGCTAAATATTTTAGCTGCTGTTGCAAAGTTATAACCGCTGATTGGAAAATTAATGGTCTAGATATTAACAACTTTATTGTTTTTTTTTGTGCACATACATATACTTTATCATAATCTTTTATTTATTTCTAATCAACAGGTATCACTCTAGAGGAGTCAAATTCAAATATTTCAAATTTGGAGAATATTTGTATTGGCAAAGTCATATTAGAGAACCAAAAAGTTGTATAAGAAATTGATGAATCAGTAGTCCTAGAAATACAACAATACATAACAAAATAGAGGTTAGCAATTAGCATCAAATAAAAGTCTATAATTTACTTACGTTTTCAAATCTAGAGATGAAATGTCTTCAATGGGGCTTAGTTTTTTCTCTCCAGCTCCTGCCAACAGTATTTAACAAATTGTAAATCGTGTGATTACACAAAGAAGTAGCATTACTCTATATTTCTAGGAAGATAATAAAGACACTCTACTTAGAGACATCAAATGCAGAAAACCAGGTCAATAATAGAGTTCACAGTTAAGTCTCATAATATCTCCAATATGCAAATCTGATAAAAGATTACAATGAAGGAAATTATAGTTAATACTTAACTAATTATTTGAAAATCCAAAACTCTTTCATTCTATTCGGATTTCATATAAAGAGATGATTTACATTTAGTAACTTCACAACTAATTACGCAGAATGTACGAAAAATTCCATGGAAACTTGCATCTTAAATGGTTTCCTCTTACATGAGGACGGTGAAGGGACAAAGAAAGGAAGAAATGTCTTCACAAAACAGATAACCAAAATACTGTATACAAAGGGCTAAGAGCCATAGACAACAATTTAAGACTTCACACACTTGCACCATTCAAATACTTTTTTACATGGGTTCTTATGTTCGAAAAGCATACTTGACATAAATTCCAAGTTTCTTGGTATGGAACGAAGTAAGTTTCCAATTAACAGGAAATTCTACAGTAAACTTTACAGGTCATAGTTCATACTTCAATAAGTTATTTAATAACCAACGGTCACCTCATCCTAAGTCCTAACTGATATGCAAAAACTTGTCCATACAAAAGGCATGTATAATACAATGCATATCTTATGTACCTTCAGATGACTCTGGTCTATATCTAGCTGTCCTGTATTTCTGCATTTCATGAGGCAACTTATTTGAATATAAAATATTCAAGGAAACAATCCTTGGAAGATAAAGCAAATGGTACATACCTGTAAGTGGCTTTTAACATGATATATAGTCAATCCTTCAACTTTCATGAGCTTCAACACACCCTTAGGGGTAGCTCCTGCAGAAAGAAGCACGTAAAAAATAATTGAGGCAGAAGTTTAACGAATTAAGACCTTACTTTGGAGTGAGAAAGAGAAATTGGCATACTTTCACTCCCACCAAGTTGGTTGACAGCCTCCACAAATGCTTCGTGAAGCTCAGGAGTCCAACGCATCCGTGGCTTGCCTGTTGCAGAATTTGCTGAGGAAGATGGAGCGACACCAACATGGTTTTCTCCAGATAGAGCTGGAAGTTGTCGGTGGTCTTGAGATTGGTGTCCTGCTGGAAATTGTGAAGATGACTTTGAAATGGATTCCACCGCCTAAAGAAACAAAATGAGTTCCCAACATGTTCCTTAAATAAATTGCTATTCATTTACTCTGCAAGCTAATACTGATTTGAGTAATGAAAACCTTAACCTTTGGCTCAAGATCTTGAATATTATCAGCAAGAAGATCATTCCAATTAGAAGTCAGAGTATCGTCATCACTGATTAGCTGGTCAGCCCACTCCTGCCAATCATTTCGCTTAGAAAATTCCTCGGTGGCCATCATATTGCAGGCACCGCTCTCTACTTGGTTATTATCAATTGAGGCATTTGCAGAGAAATCAAGAAAACTAGGCAGGGGATCTGCATGCCATGAAGCACTGTTTCCATTGGAATAATGTGTTGATGTTGTAGAAGGTACCGGTCCATTATTTGAAGAATACGGTAATGGCACCGAAGCCATGTTACTCAATGACTGTGACATAAAATGAGCACTTCTAGAGTGTTTTTCATGAGGTGAAAGGGATGAGTGATGAAGATCGGTTGAATATCCAGGGGAAGATGAAAACATATGCCCAACTGCTCCACTGGAACTTATATGACTTGAATGATTAAAAGTTTTTGTCTTAAGATCTTTTTCCAAATAAGTCGGCTGCGAATCAGAAAATCGGGGGTATGTCTCCTCTAGGGGTGTTGGATGGACAGACAACGATGAAGGAAGTGCTCCAGACATCCCTATGTTATTCAGTTGCTGGGCACTTGATCTTTCAATTGAGAAAGCAGGACGAGCTTCCATTACTTCCCTAAATTGTTAATTGAAAAAGATAAAGGTATTATCAGCTGTCTAGTCAACTAATAAAAGTTGAGATTCACATTATCTCTCAGATGGCAATGCTTACCAGCGAAATACTACAAAGGTCGCTTTTTGTTCTTGATGCCCAAACCAGACAAGTTGTCATCAATCTACAAACTTGTGAAAGAAAAATGACTGTTTAGTTTAGTATTGAAAATTAACCAAAGGAAAGAAGCTCACTTTTCTGAAGATCATAAAATCCCGTCACAACGGTAAAGACTATATGAATAAAATGACAAGCTTGAAAACAAGCTAAACTTGATAGAATGAAAATGTTAACGTCATAAAAACTTTACACCGTTATAGCTGTTGGTCAGAAACCTCAAAATTTCATATAAGGTAAATATACAATGCTTAGACAACCCCACTTAGTGGGATAAGGCTAAGTTGTTGTAAATATACAATGCCGTTTATTGCAATTTTTGTCCAGAAATACATAACAATCCCTTTATTTTCAAATCAAGTAGTAAGCACAATCAGAGATATGAAAAACAGTTCAAAAGGTTTGTATACAAGCATCAAATGCAAGTTCATACTCCAGGAAGCAAAAAACATCATTTTATTTTACTTCCCCCATTTTTACATTAAAACAAAATTAAAAAAAAAATGGTCAGATACAAATATTTTTCCTTAGTTAATAATTCATTCAAAAAATAAATAAATAAACACAAAAAAATCATGAAAAAGCAATTGACACTCCATGATCAAATCTTAACATGATATACCTATCAACATGCAAAATATAAATAAATTAAACATCAAATAGCAAAGAAAAAAAATGAACATAAAAACAAATAACGAATGAAATCGACAAGAATCATCAACAAAAAAAAGGGGAAACACATGAAGAAATCGATTATGAGGTGAATAATCGAATAGTTACCTGAAAAAGGAGAATTTCACAGGAAAATGAAGAATTGAAAGTACCGTCACCGGGAAAAGGGAAGTGAATTGGATTTGAGGGAGTGGAACGGTGACGAACGGATGCGCTTTGCACCTTCTTTTGGTTATGGACCAAATCCCTTACTTCATATCCTACGCACCATCGCAGCGCGTGAGAGTTACTCTCGGTTACGAAACAAACACTCACCAGCGTGTAAGAGTTTTCTGTGATTGATTTCTAACACAAAAATATCTAACGGTGTGCATGCACGTGACAGGTTTCTATTTGCACCACATGATTAGGAAAAATGTTCTTTCCTTTTACCTCAATGGGTAAAATTATAAAGTTTACAAATCAAAACTAAACAAAACTTTTTATAGTTTTTTTTAAGGAAAAAAACTTTATTTAATTAAAAGTTAATTTTTTATTTAAAACTCATTCAGAAATGTGCCAATGTCAATAATACTAGCGTGGATAACTTTATTTCAGTATGAAGCCCAAGAGGACGTCGCATCTATTTATGTATTTTTTTAGATGATGTTTATTATTATGTGTATATAACAATAAATTCCCATATTATATCTCAACATCATATATTTGTATATTATTGAGTGTCGACATCTTTCATGTGGAGATAAAACAATCACTTGAAAAGATAGGGAAAAAAACAATACAAGTATATTGTTTGTGTCAATAAAAATATTTTCCAATAAAATACGACTTGTTCCCCAAAGACTTAAATATAACCTTCTTTTAGAAAAATATATTTTATTTACATCTTTAATTTTAAGTTTATTATTTGTTAGAAAAGCAACTAGTAAAAGAAGATTAAATTAAAAAAAAACAAAAGACAATAAACATGATTATTATTTGTTCACATAGTCAAATCAATTGTATATACTTATATGGCTAAAATAGTTATGGTTTCATATATTTATTGAGTGAATAGAGTTTCAATATTACGGTTCTTCATCTCGCACAAAGCGTACAAAAGAGAATCACTTAAAATAAGTACAAGGTCAATATGGCGGTGTATTAACATCAAACACCGCAAGAAAAATCAAAATAACAAGAAGATTAAAGCACAAGGACCATACAAGACAAAGGATGCAACCACCGGTCGTGATAGATAAAAACAAAAACATGCATATTTGCCTGTTACCATTGGAAAGATAGCAACTTCACTTTGTCTAATATGGTACGAGCTTCTGAAGCCTTATTACTAAAAATGTGATTATTCCTCTCCTTCCGCGCCTACCCAAGCACCGCCCACATCCTCCCAACCGCGCATACCCATCTCCTCCATCGTCACCACCTATTTTCAGCCAAATCAAAAAGGCGATGGGATATAGTTACAATAATACTTCTTTATGTTGTAATTTATTTCAGAGCACAAAGTAGTTCTAGTGTAAAAATAATTATTTTTTTGGCTAAATTGCATTTTTGGTCCCTTAACTATTTAGGTAGTATCGTTTTGGTCCCTTAATTAAAATTCAATTTATTTTGGTTTCTTAACTTCTCTCTGTTATACATTTTGGTCATTTCTGTTAGTTTTAATTCAAAAACGTTAGGTTTTCTTCTAGAATTTTTCTGGGATTCTTATTGTTGAAGGTTGATGGAGATGATATGAAGATGAAAAAAATGAGAAGAAGATGAATAAAACCTAACGTTTTTGAATTAAAACTAACGGAAATGACCAAAATGTGTAACGGGAAGAAGTTAAGGGACCAAAATAAATCGAATTTTAATTAAGGAACCAAAATAAATCGAATTTTAATTAAGGGACCAAAATAAATCGAATTTTAATTAAAGGACCAAAACGATACTACCTAAATAGTTAAGGGACAAAAATGCAATTTAGTTTTAATTTTATAATTGTAAAATCATTGTTACCTCTCACATCTAAACAGGTATTTTATCTGATTATCAACTAATTTTTTAATAAATAATTATGTACTGCTTTTGATTCATGTGAGTGGTGGGAGCGTAACATTAGTACATTGTTTTCTCCTTGTAATTTGTATTGATTATAACTGCGTCATTTTCTAAGGTGGGGCATTGAGCATCAGCAGTCAACGAAATCCAACAAGGATCCCATCAATATTTTTCTCTTCGTTTTCTCTGCCTCGGAGAAATATGGCCCCTTTTACTGATCAAAATACCGGAGTATTTGACAAGAGATCATAAATAACTCATGAAAAATTTAGAAGTAAAAAAGTATTTTATGAAACCATTGCTTTTTTCTTCTTAGTTTGGTCAACTTGTTTAATGGTTCTCCCGCGCTTAGAATTCACTTTTAACAGTAAATAAGTAGAATGTCCGAACTTAAAACATCGACCCCCTACATTGCTTTTTTGCAGAGGACATTTTAAAAAAATGACTTAAAGTTTCTTTGGGACAATTGAATTAACAATTTGTCAATTTGAAATATTTGGGTGGGGATTTCCGCGTCTATTTCCAGTATTTTCAGAGTTAAGTTTATCTCTATTTATTATTCTTTTCAAAAAAAAATTGGTTGGAGAGATAAATACATAAATATATTTGGAAAAAAACATAAATAATTAATATTGGCAAGACACACTACATATTTTGTGTATTTATGTCTCACCAAATGACATTATCCATTTATTTTAAGCTAATGGAAAAGATCTTAAGTCCTATTTCCACATGTTTGTTATATTGTTAATCGATTTAAATGCCACGAAATTTGTTATAATTCTCTCACATAAAAATGAGAAATTATTGTTTAAATAATAGTTATTTTGGTCTTTGAACGTGTAATAAATAGTCACGATCTAAAATAGTAGCTGATTGTGCATTATTTTAGTCAAAATAGTTTTTACGTTAAAATATTCCGTTAATATTGTCGTATATGTCTTCAATATTCTTAATTATTATCATATTAGTTTCTATAAGTACTTATTTACTGTCATATTAGTCCTTATACAAAAATAGTTAATATCAACATTGAAGGAATACTCTAACGTCAAAGATTATTTTGACTAACGAAATGCATAATTAATCGCTATTTTAAAATTTTGATGCATTATGGGACTATTATAACTACTTTTAAGCATTTCAGAATCAAAATGACTATAACCCCAATTATTGTCCAAAAAAGGAATACTTTGTTGAAAAACAAGTCAGCAAGCATGTGATACACGATCATGCTTTTGTAGGACACAACACAAGTCACTAGACCATGTATATTTTGATGCACATATGATCGGACTAAAAGACAACAAACCAAAAAAGACAAGAAAAAGGAAAGGGAAAATTGTTGCAAGGTTTTGGTTGATGCCTTTGAGTAGTAAAATGTAAATTTGAGTGTTCTTGAAATTGCCTCTCTATCTTTAAATGGACATTGCTCTTCGCTCTAAAAAATTTCTATAATAAATACCAAGTGATGCTTTTAAAAAGTAGTAAAACTCTTTTCTTCCTCATAAAAGTGTATTTGTTTTGATATGGGGCAATAGAGTAATAAAATGCATATAATTACAAACTAAGGCCCCGTTTGGTTTGAGCTTATGAAAAATAGCTTATGTAAATAAATAAGCTTTTATTTTAATTTATAAACTCTCACTAACGAAAATGGTATCTTCATAAACGAGTTTTTCATAAACTACCTTAAAAACTTATAAATAATACATAAAAACTTATTTATTTACATAAACTGTTTTATATAAGCTCTAAAATAAGCTAATCCAAACGGGCCCTAAGTCTTTGATCTCAGATGATCACTGAATTTTTTCTATAACAAATCACTTTTAGTTAGACTTTACTTACTTTGTTGTCGAACTCTATATTATTATAAGAGCCTCTTTCTTTAGAAACCGAGTTAACATAATTTTGTTTGCACATAAACCACCCAAAAAAATGAATATATTGTAACCCTTAGAAAAAGGAGACAATAGCATGATTGTGGCCATGCTATTCTAATAAAATTAAAAGCATATGCTCATACAATGTAGGTAGACAATGAGAAATGCATGTTATTTAGTACATGGAATTGGGTAGTTTGAATGTTCTCTTTGCAATTGTAATCCCTTACTGCTCTAATATTGATCTCTAACAATGCCTTCTTGTTTTGTAGGCCTTTGTTCATCCTAAACTATTGAAGATCCTGAATAATTAGTTCATTATTGCTTCCAAATTAAAGTCCCACCTAAACTTAAGCAAAAATGCAAGCATGAAGAGCAGATTTTGGCTAATATTCTTGAAACAACTTCAAAATAATATTTTATGAGTGGAAATAAAAAAAGAGGAAATTATATACGTCACATATAACCACAATATTAAACCAGTTTCCTCTTATCTTTTTTTACCATAAAGGACAAAAGACCATTTTTGTGCCACTTGGATCCAGTTGTAGCAATTAAACCTACTCCACATCCTAAAAGAAATAGTCTAAATAACATTATTCCAATTCCAACTAGTAAACAACAATGTGAGGTTTTTCATATGAAAAAGATGATTTCAATATCATGAGCTAATGCATTATGTGGACACCTAGTCATAGTCATCATGAATTATATGTAGAACAACATTAATAATTATAGTTTTTTTAGAGGATTAATAATTATAGTTAGATATGCATTATAGTATAATAAAACAGAAAAGTATGCCATTAGGCACTTACCCAAAACCATGCCTCTTTATAACATGGAAATGTGGACAAAAGGGTCTCATGATGAATGTCAAAAATCCAGGAATCTTTGCCTTCACCTTTCAAAGTGCAGCATCCACTCAAATAGAGCCTAAACTCTTCCACGTGCTCCACACTTTCTTGAGGTACAACAATGAACCCCCTTAATATTTGTTTAGTTTAATTATATTGCATGTAACAATTCCAGATTCTAGCACAAAATACTGAAAAAGTGTTTTTTTTGGATTTCCAAACTGTTGTATTTGGATTGTTAAATTCTATTATCTATCAAAGTTGTTACTAGGTTGAGTCACGACCAAGTCGCTCTCTTTAAGACGTTTCGTGGCACTGCCAAAATTGTGCACGATAGACTATCAACCACGCCGCCTCCAGGATAAAACAAGCTCAGCTACAACTGTGCGGTTAACTACTGCACTGTAGAAAACCGTTCGAGATTTACACCTTCAAATATGATACTAAGACCACTCTTTAATACTGAAACCACTTTAATATGGTATTGTTACCACTCTGTTATGGTGCTGAGACCACTCATATATGGTGTAACCACCATTCTAACTTTAATTTCTCCAAAGTATCAATATGGCACTACGACCACTCAAATATGGTGATACCACCATTTCCACTTTTTAATTTCTCCTCAATTAAAATATTGAAAGAATATTTATATACAGTTAAGATCATTCATAATTTCGACGGGACATTATTATTCCAAAAGGGGACTATGATCTTAAAAATACTCTTTATTCCGAAGGGACTATGTTTTAAGACCATTCTTAATTCTGAAGGGACATTAAACCGAAAAGTGACTATGGTCTTAAGAACACTCTTAATTCCGAAGGGACAGAAAAAGGAGATGAAGAGAAGAAAGACTCGTCAACACAAGTCAAGAAAGGGAGAAAAGAGAAAGAGTTCCCGACAACTTAATGAAACTCTTTGGTGTGTTTTTTGAACTGAGTGGAGTCCTCTATTTATATAGAGATTATGTAACTGTTTTAGCAAAAATTGCGACAACAGTTACTCCAATGGATAAAATTAAAATGGAGTTTATCCATTAATCAGTTCAACAACACTTGTGGATAGGATCAAAAGAAACAAATCCACAAAAGTGGAGGAAACCAAACTATTGGATTTGAATGAAGGAAATATAATCACAACGACCATAAGCTAAATTTATGGGAAGTGATATTCTCAAATAAAATAATAATTACTATTATTTTTATCATTATCAAGTATTTAAAATTAAACACCACAATTTAAACACTACTAATGTGTGAGTTCTATTTTATGTGGGACCCGCATACTCTATTTTTTTAATTCACACAACATTAGATCAAAGTATAATTACTTGGTGTTTAATCTTCCAATTTATTTTCCAACATCACACTAATGTTCCAACAAGAACTTATGAAAATAAGTCGAAATCAGCTTATGAACATATCATAAGCTGGTTGTCATAAACTCTTGCAAGCAGGCTCACAAGTGTTTATGCCGGCCAGTACATTAGCTCAAATTAAGCAATCCAAACAGACACTTAGTACATTATCAAATACCAACATCTAGAACATTCCATAAATTTGTAACCATGCTTTGAATTTTATAAGAGATCATCACTTAATTATTGATACTATTCTCAGTTTGTAGATGACATAATTTTCACAATTTGATGAGTTTTCAATAGTATCAATAACTAAAATTCACAGCTTTAAGCATCAACGATTAACCTTTAAAGCTTTAAGCTTAAAGATAAATTAGGCTTCTTATGAAGTTAGGAAAGTGTCCATTCTAAACGCCGAGGGGGTTTCCTTTTCTGCCATTCACTCATTTGTGCAGATGGTCTTACGATCGCCAACTTGATAATTTTTCAAAATCAGCTTGATCGAAAAATTGTATAAATTTCAAGTAAATGTTTGAAAGGGTGACAAACAAGTTATTCTGCAAGCTGTGTTTCAGGAAATAGATTCTTCGTAACTTTTCGATGAGCTTATACTTAGGTATCTTATATGCAGCTAATTGATGCAACCAAGCATCACATTCAGAATAAGGGTGGGCATGGTTCAGTTCGGGATGAAAACTGAACCGAACTGAACTATTTGCTAAATTTAAAATAACTGAACTGAACTGTTTGCATTTCGAACTGAACTGAATTCTTTCAAACCGAACTGAATTGAAACTGTTATTATTAATACCTTTGAAAAAAAATATGAAAAAAACAAATGAAATTGAATTTTAGTTACCGAACTGAACTGAAATGTTCCGAACTGAACTGAATTGTTTCGAATCGAACTGAACTGTTTTGAACTGAACTGAACTTCAGTTCAGTTTCAGAACTGTTAGTAATGGTTCAGTTTTTTTTTTGTTCAGTTCAGCTCAGTTTTTGGTGTTTTTGCCCACCCCTAATTATATATTGGTACATTTACTAGGCAAAAATTGTTCCCACCCGTAAATTGCTTCAGACACACTATTGGCCTGCCCCTTCACATTGATCAACAAAACAAATCATTAAATATATTATATTCAATATTCGAACTTTCAAACACAACATAAATTTATTAATTTGGAATAGACATCTAAATAGAAAAAATAATATTAAACTTATGTTGTGGCCATGAAAAAACAAGACAAACCATGAAAAAATAATATTAAACAACAAGACAAACCATGAAAAAATAATATTAAACTTTGAAGAACACTATCTTGTTCTCTTAGTTACTTGAAATTGGAATTATTTTTCTGCAGCTGTTTTGAATTTACGGTCACTAGCAGAGGTGGTTTTAAGCAAAACAAGTCTTCCTTCAAGAAAATGGCGACGGGTTTGGAAGGAGATATTGCGAGTCTTCAACCAGTTGAAGAT
>Ga0315915_1003995_pt1 | contig 18666 bp, 11 predicted proteins | sample MpolbnodulesMG_FD_207738 | JGI IMG/M metagenome (GOLD analysis project Ga0315915, IMG submission 207738) | Medicago polymorpha root nodule microbial communities from Los Angeles, California, United States - branched nodules | ecosystem: Host-associated > Plants > Roots > Nodule | place: USA...
TCAAAATCTTCTATCACAATCTAATGAAATGGAATTTTAGAAATGAAGTTCCTATTTAGATGAATTCTGAAAACTTCAACGAGAATAAGGCTTTATTTGGTAAAGATAGCAGATAACAAATAAGTTAACTGATAGTTTATAGTGATGGTTGATGAGTGATAGCTTATATCTTATAGTTGATAGCTGATAATTGATGACTTATAGCTGATAAGTAAGTTGATGTGTTTGGTAAAAATAACGGTTGAACTACCTGATAAATATAAAATGACATAAAAGAATATTCATAATTCATAAAAATTTTATATATATTAATATTTGTTAAAATTAAGAATTTTTAGATATTCCTTTAATTTTATAACTAAATAGATTGATTGTTATTACTAGAGTATTCAATGCATTTATTGTAAAACAAATATAAATACAAGGTGTGTGATCTCATTTTAGACACATAGAACTTACAGAGATCTACAAAGAGTTTTAAATCTTTTACATGGTATCAAAGCTGGTTCTGATTCAGTGACATTTCTATGTGCTTCGCTATTGCTGTCGGTGGCGGATTTTGCCACCGGCAGCACCACCCATTAGTATTGTTTCATTCCTAGGCTACTTCACACCCATTTTTTGGCTGTGTTTATCATTGTGATCATCGCTTCCAATGACCTTCACACCTTTTCCTTGTGCAAATACTAGCTGTCAGAGGTGTTTATCACTGTGCTCATCCATTCCAGTGACCTTCACACCCTTTCTCGCTGTTCAAATACCAGCTACCACTTTTCTGGTATCACTTAACATCTTGCGCTACCACATTCTCCGCGCGTTGACCCCATGCGCCGCCTCAAGATTTGTGCCTGCAGCCGTCTCCGACCACCATCTTCTGCGTTGACCATCGCAGTTTCTCCCGCTGTCACATTCTACCGGTGATTCCTTTCCCACATATGGATCAGATTAATGGTGCATTTTCTTTCCATTGTCGATCAATCCAGTGATGACTCTGTGATTATTTTCCGATAGATGATTATCAATCGTGCATTCTGTTCCCGTTGATTGATCACTTGATGGTGATTTTTGATTTGTTGTAACAAACTTGGTGCATACGTCATGTATGCTCCAGTTTGATGAGGGGTGTTAAAATTAAGAATCTTTAGATATTTCTTTAATTTTATAACTTCATAGATTGATTGTTATTACTCCTAAAGTATATAACTTCCAAGACTTGTGCTCACTAAATAAGCATCAATCAATGCATTTATTGTAAAACCATTATAAGTAGAAGGGTGTGGTCTCATTATAGACACACACAAGAGTTTACTAAGACTTCACATATTTTACTAATATTCAAAATGATTTTTTGACAAAATATTTAAGATACTTAGAATTTCTTGTAAAAAAAAAAGATACTTAGAATTTGGTAATTGAAATTTATTAATTTAATATATGTGTAGTATAATACTCAATATTTAATATATATTAAATTTAAAAAATATTAAATTAAATATTTAGACGTAACAAAATATATTTTTTCTTGGTTTTGTTGTAACAAAATATTTAATATAGTGTAAAATATTTAGACGATAAAAAAAATCTTACTTATATAGTGAAAAAAATTGTACAAAATGGTTTCGTCAGAAAAAAAAAAAATTGTGCAAAATGGTCACTAGGAGGTGGTTCAAACCCTGATGCACAAAATGGTCATTGGAAGTACGTGACAATGGTATAAAGGGAAACCATTGCAGCGTAATTTTTTTTTTAAATGTCCTCTAAAAAAAGAATTAAACTTCATAAAATAAAATAATACTTTTCGAGACCATGAGCAATGCGAATAAAATAGAGGATTTGAAGAACATATTGAGTTTTGATTATTGTTTGGCTTAAATGCATTTTTGACCCCTATGTTTGCCGTCGTAGCGATTTTGGCCCCCTAACCAAAAAAATGCAATTTTGACCCCCTAATTTTCGCAACTATGCTGAGAAGCCGCCACGTGTCCCAAAAAAGGGGCCAAAATCGCAACTTTTTTTGTAAAGATAAGGGGCCAAAAGAGCATATTTCCCTAAACATGGCAAAATTAGGGGGTTAAAATTGCATTATTTTTGTTAGGGGGCCAAAATCGCTACGAGGGTAAACATAGGGGGCCAAAAGTGCATTTAAGCGTTATTGTTTCTGTGTAGATAGAGAAGGAATAGGGGGTGGTATAACTATGTTGTGGAATAAGACTCTTAACTGTAAAATTGGAATAGGGGGTGGTATAACTATGTTGTGGAATAAGACTCTTAACTGTAAAATTACTAATTATTCGCAAAATCATGTTGATGTTAAAATTACAGAGAGGAATGTAGAGACAAACAAGTTTCTATGGTTTTCCCGAGGGAGGAAGAAGAAGGGCGTCATGGAATTTTTTTTTGAAGCAGTTAGCGACTATGTCACACTTACCTTGGTGCGTTATCGGAGATTTCAACGACATTCTAAATGCACCTGAGAAAAAGAGAAGAGTTGACAGACCAAATTGGCTTATTAATGGTTTAAAAAATTCAGTTGTAGAATCTGGCTTGATTGACATAAGAATGGAAGGTTATAATTTAACTTGGTTCAAGAGCTTGGGGTCAGATAGAGCAGTAGAAGAGAAACTTGACTTGCAAGTAACATCTGGTTCGATTTTTACCGAAATGGCAGATTGGAATGCTTAACGACAACGACATCAGAACATTATCCATTGCTCTTGGAGTGTGTCCCGAATCAAGTACCAACAATTCAGAACAGGAGCTTCCTCTTTGAAAACCCGAATTCAAACAGTTTGTTGAACAAAGATGGATTGCATATGGTAGCAGCTCAATCACGCAAGAACTAGATCAGTGTGCTCAAGACATTCATCAATGGAGTCAGGATAATTGTCAACAAACCGGAAAAGAAATTGAGAAATATAGAAAGAAGCTCGACCAAGCAAGAGCTCAGGTCAGTTCAGCCAGTATCAATTATTTCAATGATGTAAGGAATAAGGTCAATATTTTTCTTGTGAAAGACGATATGTTCTAGAAACAAAGAGAAAAATCTCATTGGTATCGACATGGTGATCTCAACACAAAATTCTTCCACGCATCCACAACAGCTAGGCATGCAACAAATAAAATTAAACAGTTAGAAGATGTAAATGGTGTGAGCTGTTCCACAACTGATGGCATGAATTACATAGCAAAGGAGTATTTTCTCGAACTTTTTCAACAAAAAAATGGCGACAGAAGCAAAGTTATAGATGTGGTTCTGGCAACAATTAAGATAATGATATGTTGACAGGTAAATTTTAGTTAGAAGAATTTCGTGATGCGGCATTTCAATGAATAATGATAAGTGCCCATGGCCAGATGGATACAATCCAGACTTCTACAAGCATTTTTGGAGTAATTGTGGGAACGATGTCTTTGAAGCAGTGCGTGGATGGCTCAACACGAGGATTTTTCCAACAAATTTAAACTCTACAAATATCACCCTCATACCCAAAGGTGATATTCAAAATTCCATGAAGGACTGGAGACCCGTAGCACTAATGTTCTCTACAAAATTGTGGCGAAAGTGTTGGCCAACAGACTAAAGAAAGTGCTCAGCAAATGCGTCTCAGAATCCCAACCAGCCTTTGTTCCAGGCCGTTCTATCCTTGATAATGCTCTGGCTGCAATCGAAATTGTTCATTTTATGAAGGTGAAGTTGCTCTTAAACTTGATATTAGCAACGCCTATGAAGAATTGATCGGGAGTATCTCCGAAATATAATGTTTAAAATGGGATTCTGTAAAAAATGGGTTGAATGGATTATGTTGTGCATTGAATCAATAGACTATTCAATGTTGATTGATGGTGAAAAAGTTGGATTTCTTGTGTCCGGTAGAGGGCTCAGACAATGGGATCTTTTATCTCCCTATTTGTTTATAATGTATGTTGAAAAGAATCAACTCTTGGAGCATCAAGTGTTTATCTCAGGCAGGAATGGGAATTGTATTCTATTCCAAAAACCATTATTGGGGAATTAGAGAAAATGATGAATTCCTTTTGGTGAGGTCACAATAGGCATGATACGAAAAGGATAAATTAAATGTCATAGGAAAGATTAAGCATAAAAAAAAAAGAATGGAGGATTAGGTTTCAAAAATCTCCGTGCTTTTAATCTTGCTATTCAAAGCTAAATATTTTCCAAATTGTGACTTTTTGGAATCAAGATGTGGACATAGCCCAAGTCATGCTTGGCGTAGTATTTGGGGCGTGAAAGGTGTAGTCAAGGACGGTTATAAGTGGAGTATTGGTTTAGGCGAAGCTATTTTGTTTTGGGACCAAAATTGGCTAGTTTATGGTAATGCAATTGACAAAAATGTAGATCTTCCGGAAAAGCTCAACAGCTTGATAGTTGCAGACCTTTGGAATCATCATTTGAGGATTTGGAATGTGGGAGCTCTTCAACAACTCGTAACCAATTCTGATATACAGCGAATTCTGCATACCCCTGTTTTGAATCTGTTCAAACTGATATGAGAATATGGAAATTCGAGACAAATGGTATTATATTGTTAGGAGCGGTTACCATATTAGTTTGCAGCAAGTTCTTGCATCAAATGATAATAGTGTAGAAGTCAACTGGAATCAAATCTGGAACATTCAAGCACCACCGAAAGTCAAGTATCTATTATGGAGAATTTGTCGCACCTGTTTGCCTACAAGGGTAAGACTTCATGATCGAGGAGTTAACTGTCCGTATAATTGTGTTTTGTGTGATGATGGAATGGAAGACAATATGCATATTATCTTTCAGTGCTCTAAAATCAAATTTTGTTGGCAACACATCGACATTTAGTCAAGTATTCAACCATTGATACATGATGAGCAAAGTGTGGGTTCTGTGACATTCAAAGCTTTACACAAATTAAGCAAGAATCATCAAGTTGTGTTTGCTTGCACCATTTGGTCAATATGGAAGCAAATGAATGATATGTTATGAAGGAACCAGTCAATGTTACGGGTGGCAGTTTGTGCAAGGGCTACAAATCTGGTAAACAGCTGGCAAAATGCGTAGGTTTGCCGTAATAGAACGATAGTTCAGCAGCAACTCACTGACAATCATACCTTGAAGAAGCCGGACGCAGGTAGATATAAATGTAATGTCGATGTTACATTCTCAACGGTGACTAATATAGTCGGTATTGATATATGCATCAGAGATGAGCAAGGCAAGGAAATTTCGTACTAGCCAAAACCGAATGGTTTACACCTGTTCTTAAAGTTGATGAAGGTGAAGCTTTGGGTTTGTTATTAGCAATACGATGGTTGAAGGACTTTCCCATAAATAATGTAATTTTTGAACTTGATTCTAAGAAAGTAGTGGATGGCTACCATAATAATGGCAAAGATGAATATGATTTTGGAGTTATCGTCATAGAATGTCGTAGATCATTCTCGTCTTTTTTTACAAACTCCTAGGTTGAGTTTATTAGGATACAAGCAAATGAGGTTGCTCATAGTTTAGTTAGGGCGTCACATCTTTAACTAGTTTCCATCTGTTTATTGAGATGCCTTATTCTATCGAAAATCTTATTGATAACGAAATGAGATAGTTTTATTCCTGTAAAAAAAAAATATTATACAAGCCCCTACTTATACTTGATAAAAAAAAATTCAGCATAAAATTAAACTTGATAAAAAAAAAAAAATTCTTTCGAGAAAAAAAAACTTTCAAATTCATATATGCCTATTTAATATAATAAATGATGAAGGGTAAAAATGGAATTTAGTTAGACTAATAAGGGTAAAAATGAAATAAAATGTGATAAGCTATAAGCTCCTGAAATAGTGTATGGAAACCATGGTGATGAATCTGATATTAACGATGATAAATGATAATTTTTTAATTAATTTTTGAAATTTTGATATAAATAAAATAAATAATAATATTAATTACAACAATAATGATATGGAAATTATTTTTCCCTACTCACTAATGCCAATTACGCACCATATCATTAATGAGTGTGCCACATCACTAAAAGAGATGGGGGACCAATATTTGTGTTGACTTTCTAAATGGAGAGACCAAAAAAGTGGTTTTGAAAAAAGAGGGATCAAAAGTTAAAAAATATGAAAATAGGAGTACCAAAATTGCATTTAATCAAGATAAATAACTTGTAAATTGAAGTCGGCTAACATATGAATTTAAGGCCATGAGATTTCCCCTCAGTTGATTGAAAGTCATCTAAATGCAAATACAACCAAATGCGAGTTAGTTAAATCTTTCCCAAGTCTACTAAGGTTACGGGGGATGCTAGAATCAATAAAAAAAGGCTTAAATATGTAAATCGTCCCTGTAAGTTTGCGTATTTTTGTTTTTCATCCCTATCTTTTTTTCTTATAAAACAACCCTTATAAGTTATAACATTTTGGTTTTGGTCCCTGCCATCATCATCTGTTACAAAAACGTCTATGTGGCAAACAGAGGATGACGTGGCAGACAACACTGATGTGTCGTTCCATATGCTGAGTCACAAAGTTAGAGGGACCGAAATCAAAAAACAAAATTCTCAGAGGGACCAAAGCCAAAAATTCATAGAAAACTTCATCTTCTTCCTTCATTTCCTCTTCTTCATCATCTTCATCAAACTTCATAGAAAAACCGAAAAATTCATCAATAAATATTAACATCATCATCAACAACGTCACTACACTAGAAATTCATCAAAAATTTCTTTGAAAACTCCATTTAGCTAGATTGGGGCTTTCATTTTATTCTTAACCTACAAAATTTCGCGGAAATTAGTTCACAAAAGTAACGCTTAAATCGTTATCATTATCATATCAAATAAAGGAGTTATACTAACAGTCAATTTCCTGGTGCAAGTTTTACTGATCCTATTGTCTTTTATATATGTCATTGCATCGTCTTTATAAAAAGATGGAAGACATTGATCATCATATCGGAGTGGAACTTCCACCACCTGCATCAGAAATTCTAGTTCAATGTCAGTATGCAATCTGTTTGTTCCTTACACAAATTCCATTTCATACAATGTAGGTAGAAAATTTAACTTATTACATGTTCCGAAGCAAACAATGAAGCAACCCCAAAAGGAATGAATACAAGTCCTATAAATGTAAATATTGCAATGACCTGGAGAGAAAAATCAGAACAAATCAGTTAGAACAAGAAAAAAATTACACCTAAAAGTGTAGAGAAAGATTAATGTTGTATAGCAATGTATGATTTTGTTGCAAAACTAAACCATGATGTTATGTTTGAAGATATACCCTACCCATCCAGGTGTTAGAATTGGTTGTGATGCATGAAGTTCCTGCCGAGAGAATCTAGAATCTACCATCAATAGAACAAATCATGAGCACAAATAGGAAACATAGAAAGAAAGACACCAATTTTTGATGAAAACCCATTAAGCTAAATGGGTTTTTCATAGAAATTTTTGATGAATTTCTAGTATAGTGATGTCGATGATGATGTTAATGTTTGTTGATGAATTTCTGAGTTTTTTTTTTTGTTTTCTATGAAGGTTGATGAAGATGTGTTGAAGATGATGAAGAAGAGGAAAGAAAGGATGAAGATGAAGTTTTCTATGAATTTTTGGGTTTGGTCCCTTTGCGAATATTTTTTTTGATTTTGGTCCCTCTAACTTTGTGACTTAGCATATGGAACGACACATCATCGTCGTCTGTCACGTCACACATTGCCATATCATCCTCTGTTTGCCACATAGACGTTTTTGTAACAGATGAAGACGATAGGGACTAAAACCAAAACGTTTATAACTTATATGGGTTGTTTTACAACAAAAAAGATACATGGACGAAAACCAAAAACACGCGAACTTACATGGACGATTTACATATTTAAGCCTAAGAAAAATTAGTGGAACTTGGCAATTAGCCTTTTACCGTCATTCCATGTTTATACTGCCACTAACTAAAGTAGCTTTTGAGGAAGTCGCACATGTGCAATATTAGGGGGGTGGGAGTAGAAACCTTGTTGAATTGAGCATGAAATCGAGGACTCCCCACATACTGCTTATGGTTCATGTCAACATTGTTTCTCACAGGAATTCCTAGTACCAATGGTGCTTTATTTTGGTAAAATGGATTAGACATCCATGGTTGTTCACAAACATAACCACCAGTTTTTTTTGTAAGGTTGAACCCATCGTGGTTGGAACTATTACATTAGGTAATGACTATGTTGTGGAATTAGCCATTATATAGGTGGGTAGCAACCCCATTGATGCCAAGTCAAATAATCTAGAAGTAGTATTTGTACTTCTGCTACTATGTCAAAGACTTGTTCACTAGCGTATGACCTCTTGTTCACATGCAGTGTTTTCGTAAGACAAACTGATTTAGGTGGCCTCTTTACCATATATACATGTCAAAATTGAACATTAGCCTAATTAATGTATCATTCGCAATTAGGTGTCCCCCAAGGTTAGTTGTAGCAAAAATACTCGGTCATGAATTTAAAGGAATAAAATGTAATTGTTGTATATAATATCACTAGACCTTTAGAGATCATATATTTGTAATGAGTAAATGAATTTGAGTAACATTGCTTTCCTTACTTGGTTCCCTTGAATTTTGATTTGTGGAGGTTATAGACTTGTCTCCAGAATTGTCTTGTTTGGTCTCAAACTCTTTGGCTTATAGAACCATATTGTGGACCATGGATTTAACAATGTCAACAAGTTCTTGAGAGACTTGATACAATGTCATGGATTTCCATGTGGATTTAGTTACAATAAAAAGCGTAGTAATAACCACTTGTGATTTAGGGGGATCATTCAATATGCTTCGAGAAGCATTGAGAGGACACACACAGTGTCGCGAGGAAGAAACTATGTCCCTCAACTATGGGTTCCTTTGCTACTCCAAAAGTGTTAGGTACGGTGTCTTGGTGTTATTTTGATCCACTGAAATAAGAAATACCAAAAAAGTAAGATATAGCAAAACAAAAAAGGTATAAATTGCATAAAAATTGCTTTTGTGTGTTGAAAAAGATGTTCAAATACAATATTTATAGGAAAATAATAGTCGCATTGGCCTATGGAATTTATCCTTGCTAAAGTAATTATATGGATAACGCGTGAATGCTTCCATTGCTGGGGTAAGTGGCGTCTAATGTTTGGCTTAAAATTTCCTTTTTCATGGTATTTCGAATTTCGTCTATCCACGTGTGTGCTGCCTCCACATAATGTGCTTATGTGTCTAACTACTTCAGTTAGTGGTGCCACAACCATGGAACACAAGTGAGGTGTTAAATTGTCTAGTTCTACAAAGTTTTGACTTATTCTAACATTTTGACAACATGGATTTTAGTAGGCTTGAGAAATATTAGACGAACTCGTATTCAATTGTATTTGCATTTGTTTAACCTTCAATCGGATGGCGGAAACTCGTTTGACACTAAATTTGTATGTTTGTCGATTATGACTAACAAGTTATATATTTATAGGCGTAAACAAAGGTTACCAACATTGTTTGCAACATACATATGGACGAGTTCTTTGCATCCACATAATGACAAGTTTCTTTAACCGGATATCACAACATTAAATCATTTTCTTCCTTCCATTTTCATTGCATGTGGGGGTTGTTAGGTAGAAGAAGTGAAGAAATGTTTTTCACATTTTTGGATTTTAAGTTTGGTCCATGGACAATTTATTCTTTTCTCTATATTTTTTAATGATAAGTAAGATACAATTGGTGATCCAACATCACTTACACGCATGGAAGACGTGCAATCACCAGATTATGTCCATATCATTGTTTTTTTTATAAGCGAGGGAGTTGATTATTTCTAAGGCCGCAAACTCATAACACAGGTCTTCAAAGGCTCAAAATTTAGTCACAAAGCATAGTGAGACTCGACAATGACACATTATCTACGATCTCTACTCTCAACGCAAATAACAGTTATGAGGAATGAGGGAAAGACAAGATATGAAGTGGAGTTGTGCACAAAGAGACATTGTCAACAGATCATGCCGTTGAGAGAAAGTTCAAGCCAAACACAAGACGCCACGATCCCACTACCAAAGGAGTTATCACAACACCCGCAAAAATTAATTGAACAAAGGTTACACATTATAGGCCACACTATATATACTCTATTGATACATTATAATTTACGCATTACACATTCAATCAATCAAACAAATTATTTTCACAAATTTATCCTTTTATCTTTCTGTTTATAGTTATGTATTTATTAATGTGGTTCAAAAGCCAACAACAACCATATCTAACATTCTACTTGAATAGTTAAGGAACCCATAACTGAGGGACAAAGTTCCTCCTTTAGTCGTAATCGCTCTACTGAAATAGTTTGAGAGTTCCTCCCTCAAACTATATATATATAGTTCAAACTCACTTCATTTAGTTAACAAACTTAATTTTCAACTAAAATTCAATTCATTTGATTCATGAATCAAGTTCAACAAATTAGCCAATAAAAATTGGTTCCATTGATATAGAGTTGAGACATTATCCCACATAAGGATGTGGTTCAAATCCCATTGTCGATTTGAGATTATCTTTGGTGGATAATCTATACGCGATCTTGACTTAAGACATGTTATAATCTTGAAGAACTCTCGGAATCCAACTCACTTAATCTTGTCGAGTTTCAATCTATATTTGCTCGGTTCATTGTTGGTCATATCCATTACCATCATTGCATTATTATTTTTTTACCTAATTAACCCAACTAACCTATATCTTCCTCTTCCTTTCCAACAAAATTACCTATATCTCACGCCACGTCAAAAATACTATTCATCTTCGTTTTTTCTCAAAGATTTCATTTTTCTTCCATTTTTTCAGCTCCTTTTTCTTCAAATTCTTAACATTTTCAATCCGATGAATGAACACGGTTTCTTGGTGTGAAATGTGAATAAATTTCAGCATTAAAATTATCTTCTTTTGAAATTAAGCGTTGAAATTAGCGAAGGGTTTCAATTTTGAATGGAACGTCGCGTTGGGAATAAGTTTCGTGTTGGTCGTAAGATCGGTAGTGGCTCATTCGGAGAGATCTATTTAGGTTGCTCTGTTTTTCTCTCTCTTATGATTTTGTTTGGTTTTCTTTTATTTTTATGTTTCTTGTTTTATTGATCATGTTGGTGTTTTTTGTTTTGAATTGCAGGTACTAACATTGTAACTAATGAAGATATTGCAATTAAGCTTGTAAGTGATGTTGATTAATTGTTTTTTTTTTAATCATATTTAATTTTATTTGTTATGTAATTTTTTTTGTTGCTTCATTTGTTTTTTGAGCTTGAATTATGGAGAATAGGGTAATTTGTTAGATTTTTGTATTGGCTTTAGTTGTTTATTGTTTATCTATGATTGATGCGAAACAGGGTTTAGGAAAGGTAGTTGAGGTGTAAACCAAATCAATTTATATTCGATCAATGTAGTGAATACATTGACAGCTTTCTGACACGGCGGAACTATTATCATTCACAGCGGAGCAAGTTCTCCGCTGAGATTACAGAGTAGACTCAATAGGAGAGTCGGTGGAAAAGTGGTGAAAATGTGACTTGTCCTTGTTGTGGCGCAAAGTCGCCTTTATATAGAGGAGCACAGATGTAACTGACTCCATGAAACCCGACGGGGAAGGCGGGAGCTCGTTAGAGATCATATCAACGGTCCTGATTGATGGAACAACACTCCTATGCTGTAAGGACCACATGAAGTCTTCTGTCATGCCTCAAGTGGGGCGAGGATTATGGGTTATTGAACTGGCAACATGGGCTGTCTGGAACAGTGGTTAAATTAATGTTGTTAAACAGCGGCGCTATAGCGCTATTGCATAGCGGAATTTGAGCACATCGCTATTGTTCTGTGATAAGCTATTTAGTACAAATTATTGTGAAATAGCGGTGTTATAACAATGCTGTGTAGCGGAATTTGAAATTACCACTATTATTTGTGATTCACAATTGACAACACTGGGTTAAATGTGAAGAGAATATTTGAAATGGGAAGTGAGATTTGGATTTGTGTTGCATTTTGTCCTAGTGTGTCAGAGGTAGAGGGATTTATGTGTCAATAAGTTAACGTAAAAGTGAGTTGACCAAAATATTTGAGTGTAAAAATCACGTGCGGAGATAAAAACTACTGATTCTAGCTTCAAGTTAGAATCAATTATAGAGGCAAAATCAATTCTACTCGAGAACATCGAAACATGACAAAACCAATTTTGTCTCCAGAACTCTAGCGCCATGTGTTGTCAAATGGCGGATATCGGTGGCAGATTTTTGGAAAACCAGTATAGCCAATTTGTGAAGGATATGGTGGTGCTATATATCGAACGGTATGTCGGATTTTTGGCTTTCTGCCATCAGCCATTGGTAGCTAGCATTTATAGCGCCGATACTTCTGATTGAAGGCGTGTTTGGTGTCCAAAACCAACCCATGTGTGTGATTCACAAGCAATTTTGTTATTTTCTCAAATAATTACCAGTGCCGAGGTATCGTGTACGGTGCCTGTGTCAGCGCTTCATAGCTCTAGAATGTCATGTGTTTCTATTCTTGCCATCTTTGACCATGTCTTCGCTGAGCTTGTTGCACTTTCTTATCTTTTGGGGAATGTGACAGGGTTATACATATTACTGATCAATATTTTCAAGCATTAAGAAAAAAGGTTGTTTCTTTTAAAAAGGTTGTTACTGTTTATGCAGTAACAGTAGGTTTGAAATGATTAATGATGTGTTTGTCTGCCATTGTTCAAAATAGAACTAGCACTTTGTGTTATTGTTCTTCTTGTTTCAACATTTCAGAGCTAGTTGAATCTAAGTTCAATTCTTTTGACTGTAAAAAAGAAGTAGACCAGTGTAAATTTTATGTGGGATTGAATGGAAATGCTTCTTACTTGTTGCGTTCTTCCTGACACCATACTAACTGAGAAAAACAAGTATTTGTTTGTGCATAATATTTTCGATCCAACAATTAATGAATTATTGTTATTACTTTGATATTCAATTGTTTTCAGAATGTAGAATACATACATAATCAAGTATTACCTCTATGACATGCATGGCTCTAAGCCTCTAACATGTTTCAAAGAGGTCACTCATATGGAAGTGAAATTTATCCTTTACTATTTCACCTTAAAATGCTTGTGCATGTAATATGCAACTGCTTTTTGCAAGATAAAAGGAGAGTTTCATTTGGTAGATTGATAGTTCCCAGATATTTGAAACATACCATGCATATTACTATTAATCAAGTCTCACAAAAATATTGGCATATTCCTTTCTATTCAAAATTCTTATATGTTAATCTCAGAGTCTATGGTTGGGTACTGGACTGGAAGAAATGACATGATCATTTAATCTTGTAATTAATAATCTTTCTCTTCCCTTCCTGAACCAAAGAAAATGAACTGTTGTTAACATGTGACCCGAGTTTCTCTAATTTATTCATTATCTAATCACTTAACGGTTTACCATATGTGTAGAAAGTAGACATGAAAATAACTAGTTTTTATAGTTGAAAACGAAGCGGTCATCAGTTGCCATTAATAGCAGTAACAGAACCAGTTTCTAACAAAATAATGTATGCTTCACTGGAAAATTTGATGATTAGACTGAGATGCTAGTCTGTGAAAAGATCCTTATATGTGCAATGAATCATCTGTCAAATTAAATACTTCCGCAAAATTATTAAATTGAGTAACATTCTAATGCGGCTTAACTTTATTCCTGATATGGTCTCTGCTCTGCTTGAACTTTGCTGGTACTTTGGGCATTGTTTTTCTTTAACTAATTACTACATTCTGGATATCTCTTAGTGCTCGAGATCTGACTTTGTTGTTACTTTTTGCTTCCTGTTCTTTGCTGCTCTCGGCTCTTTTTAATCAGGAAAATGTCAGGACAAAGAATCCTCAGTTGCTGTATGAGTCCAAGTTGTACAGAATGCTGCAGGGAGAGCGTAATGGCCGTTCTCATAAGCATATGATTTATTTTTTTATTTTCAATTCCACTTTTTGCAACAAACCCTGCTTTTGAATAATTGATCTTATTTGTAATTTATAAATGGTTCTTACTCAAGTTTTATCTTGGCAGCTGGGATTCCAAATATTAAATGGTTTGGAGTGGAGGGAGATTACAATGTTCTAGTAATGGATCTGCTTGGACCTAGTCTTGAAGAGATGTTCAACTTCTGTAGTAGAAAGCTCTCGCTAAAGACAGTTCTCATGCTTGCTGAGCAAATGGTAGGTTGTATTTATACAATTTTTCTTTTTTGCTAAATACTCTGCTTACTAATGAACTAATAGTAAGTTAGTAACTACGATTAACATTACAATTGTTATCACTGTGGTTGACTCTTTTTTTGTTGGTAAAATGATGTATCAATTAGTATTTTCATAATCCATTAAAAAACTTTTCCTTCTGTTTTTTTTTCCAATGCCAGATCAAACGTGTTGAATTTGTTCATTCTAAATCGCTTCTCCACCGGGATATTAAACCAGATAATTTCCTCATGGGCTTGGGAAAGCGGGAAAACCAGGTGGCTAACTTGTTTACGTGGCCTTCTAATGTATTGTATATTCATGTTCATATATTAGGTATTTATTATATATTGGTTTATATGTAGGTTTACTGTATTGATTTTGGTTTAGCGAAGAAATATAGAGATAGTACGACCCATCAACACATTCCTTACAGGTACGATGATTTAGTTGGTTTGTGAATGCCTTAGTAAACTAGGCTATTCCTAATTGTTAGACCTTGATGGCATAGTGGAATTGATATGACTCAATTTGAAATAATTTCGTCCAATATAGCTGTAACATTTTAATTTATCATAATACTTATATTTTATTTTAATCTTCATATCAGAAAAATCTAAGAAATGTAATTGCATGAGGGAGGGTTTATATTATATGTATGATTTTTTTATTATGCAATTACAAGTTTGCATTATAAAACATTTTTGTGTCAGGATTATCATAACTAGATAAACCGATCATGCTTTGCTTGTCTAATATTGTTTTGAATGCCCACCCACTGTCTGTCTTTGACTTGTATGATGATGCTCCGAATGTCAGTCTATTCATTAGACTATACTTTAGAAGGGATTGGATGCTGGCAGTTGGAATGGCTAGAGATTCGATGGAAGCTTTAAAACCTGGTCCAGTTCCAGAGCTGGTTAGGTTTAAACTAGTTTCTTAAAACAACCGCCAAAGCCTTTTCCAACTAGAAAACGATTTTCTTTAATCTTTGCAAATTTGATCAGTTTCAATGACTAAGTTTTTTAAATTGGTTTTGATTATTTTAATATCAAAATCAAATGATTTTTGGCAAGTTGTTTTGGTTCATCATACTCCCTGTCTCAAAATAACTATCGGTTTAGCACAGAAATAGTTGTTATTTATCGCAGTGATTAATACTCAACAGTTAATAAGGCTAATTTTGTAAATTATTACACTCATTTATCGTTTGATTTTGTTATTTTATGTAAAAAAACTCAAGTGACACTTATTTTGAGATGGAAGGAATGCTTGTTACTTCATAATGTTTTTGACAGCAGTATGCTGAATGTGTTTTTTTTTTTAGAGGGTATGCTGAATGTTATATATTACTATTGTTATTTACACTTGCATTTTAGTTGTTGCAGTGTAAAAATTAAATAATCCATTCGATTTTTTAGTATGTTAAATGTTGTATATGTTAATCTTATTTAGTTTTTTTACATTTTATTTATTTTAGTATAAAAACCAAACCATCTAATTGAATCCAAACATTTTTTGAATTTAATATAGGAATCAGATTAATAACAAAACGATTTGCAATTGTTATTTTTATTTTGGGATTGCATGATTCTTTAGCGCAAAATTGATTGAAACAGAACCGCGGACACCCTAAGTAGATAAAGCACTGTGGGAGGCACGAAGCTCACAGCAGAAAAAATGCATCCAAAGGAGAGAGTGGGGATGAAACCTGGTTCTTTTCTTCATTGTTCTCAGTTGGGGTTCTTTGGTGGGGAATATTCCGACACCCCTTCTCCTAAAGCGTTTGTTTTGGCACCTGGTCAGGCGCCTCACTCTTTCATTGTGCGCAACTCGGGCTCATAATAACACGATTCAGAGCTAAATTACAATTCATCAGATTCATGCACAATTAACACGATTCATGATAAAAACAATTCTTTACGCAATTCGTTTCGATTTCTCATAGTTTGGTATCGAATCACACGATTGATGCAATTATAACCACATTGGGTATTCCTATTTGAGTTCAATTCCATGAAATTAAAAACATTAGTTTGCAATATATCAATTCTTAATCAATACCCTAATAACTACTATTCCAAGCAAGTACAAAAATGAACACCAATCAAAAGGGCAATGTGGTGCTATAAAGCTCTGAGAAGGGTTGGTTTGGTTCCACTGTAGATCAGATGTAGACACAGCCTTACCGACAACCTTTGATCAATGCTGCAGCTGGCGACCTCAGCTATTGCTACTACCAGCATTCTCCAACATCAGTGGTCGTTGGACTTGGTCCCTACCAGGATCAATATCGCATCCTCTGACTGCCATTGCTACCTGTATCCTCCTACAGCCATTGCTGATGGCCTTCTAACATCACTACTACTATTGGTATCCTTTAGTCAACATCACTGCCAGTGTCTTCTAGTCATCCAACAATATAATCTTTTTTTCTATATCTTGACTCTTTCTGGTAATTATGATTCTTGCTCAATTCAAAATTGAAGTTATAATAGTATCAATGCAGCAGACCCAATAGTATCATCCCCTTCCTGCATCATGTACACTTAATAATTTCAGAAGTATTAGGTAGAGGGGAGTCAAATTGCTAAAGGTAGACCTAGAAATACCTGGAGATTAGTAAGTTGGATAAATATATGATATATGATAGGACATTATGGTGTCATTTGATCCATGTAGCCAACCCTACTTTGTGGGATAAGGCTTGATTGTTGTTGTTGTTTTCTAGGCTGGTGATATAAGAACTACGTCAAAATTAACTATGTGTAGAATGCTTACGGCATTTCTATTTCATCAAAACTTTGTTTTTCATGATAAATTGTGATTCTTTTCAGTGATATTTCATCCATATTTAGACCCTAATTTTACATAGCCTAGTTTGGCTGTTGTTGTTTTAGTATTGATTTATTGTGGATATGACTTGTAATGTATTTCATTTTGAAACAACAGGGAAAATAAGAATTTGACTGGAACTGCAAGATATGCTAGCATGAATACTCACCTTGGCATTGGTATATACTATCTCTTGATACTTGCTTAACATTTCTTAATGTGCATCAAAGTGGTATTATCTAACATATTTATGTTGCTTGGTACTATTTTTATGATCATTACTATAGAGCAAAGCCGAAGAGATGATTTAGAGTCTGTTGGTTATGTCTTGATGTACTTCCTCAGGGGAAGGTGATTATTACCGTCTACCTTGCATTGTTTTCTTCTAGTGCTTTGTTGAAACCCATTGGCTTGATTTTCATTTTATATGCAGTCTTCCTTGGCAAGGGCTTCAAGCACGAACCAAGAGAGAAAAGTACGAGAAAATCAGTGAAAAGAAGGTTTCTACCTCGATTGAGGTGGGTGGGTTATATATAATTGACCCTTGAATACATAACATGCACACTATATCTTAAAGGAGGAAACATGGGTACAGTTCCATCTGTACTGTACATGCTGTTCCCAACTAAAAATATGAAATAACTACCCGAACAATTTTTTAAGGGACCCATTGTCTTAGCAAATTTGTATCTTTTTTAGTCAAGAACAGCACAAACAGTTTCTAAAAAACAGTATATAAGTTTTCTCCGTATCTTAAATTGTACCACTGCCTTGTTGTGTATTCCAGGCCTTGTGTCGAGGTTATCCAACAGAGTTCGCATCATACTTCCATTATTGCCGGTCATTAAGGTTTGATGATAGGCCAGATTATGCTTACCTCAAAAGAATATTTCGTGAACTGTTTATTCGTGAAGGTTTGAAACTATTCTCATAAAAAAAATATCCCTTTGGCGTCAATCTTCGAGTTTATTTTATATATGCTTGCAGGATTTGCTCTTCAATCTATTGCTGCAAATTGATTCATTATCATATTGGCATTTGAACAGGGTTCCAATCTGATTACGTCTTTGATTGGACTATCTTGAAGTATCAGCAATCACAGCTAATCACTCCTCCAGCACGTGCTATTGTAAGTGGTTCTCTCTTTATTTTGTTCTCATTTGGGATCTTTTCCATTAGCAATAGATATAATTTTTATGCTTGTATTTTAGGGGCTTAATGCTGGAACTAGTTCTGGAATCCCACCTGCTATGGCTAATGCTAATAGACACACAGGTAATTTCTTTGTTGTCTCTGTTTCCTTTTGACATTAAATTTAGTTTGGTCAGTGTAATATGACTTCCAGTCTGATTACGTGCATGGATGCTTTCTTTAGAAAATTTAAGTCATTTTATGTTTAGCTTACTGGTCTTAGGGTGTGTTTGGCCCAACTTTTTTGAGGCATAGAAGTTACTTTAAACTTAAAGTTAAAAATATGAGCTTTACAAATAAAGTTAAAGTTGTTTAGTAAATACTGCTTTTTATTTGAAAATCTATTTTATGTTCAAGTGTTTGATAATATTTTTATTTAAAAT
>Ga0315915_1003996_pt1 | contig 18665 bp, 7 predicted proteins | sample MpolbnodulesMG_FD_207738 | JGI IMG/M metagenome (GOLD analysis project Ga0315915, IMG submission 207738) | Medicago polymorpha root nodule microbial communities from Los Angeles, California, United States - branched nodules | ecosystem: Host-associated > Plants > Roots > Nodule | place: USA...
AAGGGCTGAAGAAAGAAGAAAGTCCGCAAAATAAACATGATAGTAGAATACAAATCATCGGTGATGTCTTTCCTTAACTGTAAATTCAGGGTTGAAGAGAGTAGTCCACAAAATAAACATGATAGTAGAAGACAAATAATCGGTAATGTCATTCCTTAACTGTAAATTAATATATTTTGACGGGACTGCAACAGAGGGTAGATAAGTATTAGGTACCTATAGCAATGGCCAATGTTTTGTTGTATATGTCTCCTTGTGAATGTTTATGACCAAAACAACAATTAGTAGTCACTCAAGAGGCAGCGAGCTTTGACTGGTAACAATACAAAAAGGCTAAGAGCAGCTTGGAAGAAATATTTGTAATTAAAAATTAGATTTGCTAGAAATATAATTTTGTATCTTAAATAAAATTTGATCTGTAAAGTGATTCTAATTTAAACTCAATTGAATGCGAATGCTCATTTGAAAAAGATATCATACAATAATATATTATGGAATTATTAGAAGCGTCTATGTGATGATAATTTGAAATAGCCGTTACCTGTTTTCTTGTAATGCATCAAAATATGTTCATATCTAAATTAATTTACTCTCCCTCATTGATGTTCTGTCTGATGACAGGGTCTGATTCAAGATTGAGATTGTGGGATGTTGAGTCAGGCTGCGACACACTTGTGAACTTCGAAACAGTCCGCTTGCAAACAAGCAAACCTATTCAATTAGCTACAACTCAAGACTCGACCGTCGTTTTTGTTCCATGCATGAGGGTTGTGAAAGTAAGCGGTTCTTTTAGTTTATTACAAATTTTAACTTTAAAATTACCCGCACAAATACAATCAAGATACTTTTCTTTTGAAGCATCAAAGAGGTAATCAAATATAAAGAAGTGCCCAAGGGTACTCAAACCCAATTCCACCCATCAACCACTAAGTAACTAATTTCTAAGAATACAATGAGGAATACTGATCTCACTTCTTGATTATTCAGGCATTTGATATGTGGTCTGGGAACGCACGTACGATACTACGTGGCCACTATGAGTCTATAAACTCCTGCTGGTTTAATCAACAAGATCAGGTATGTTCAACAGCTGGTTATTCATAATTTTTTCCCTGCTCTGTTATAAGGGGTCTGTCAAAGTGGTGGAATCTATTTGGTTGTCCGGTCTGGCTGTTTGGTTTGTCAGCTCCAGCGTGTTCATTTTACAGTTCAACATATTTTTTCTTCCTGCTCTAATCAACTCATTCGCGTATGGATGGCCTTACTTTCCTTCCCCATTTTCTTATTTACATTTTATCCTCCCATTCTATTTTCACTGTTTTGTAGAAATGAAAATGGAAAGTGATACAGACACAGTCATGGTAAATCAGTAAATTGTGTGTGCATATAATCTTCGGTCCTTTTTCTTCTTTTATTGGACTAGCATCATTACGAAGAATAGAGACCTGAATGAGGATTTTCTAAAATATGACTGTTCTATAATCATTTTTAATGGTGGAACTAAATTTTAAGAAAAAAGAAATGATAGGATAAAAGTAGAAGCAATTTATGACATAAATCAACTTGAAGCCAATCAATGATCCTAGGTGAGCTGTACTACCCCACCACAGCCACAACAACCGACTGATTTTACCGAGAAATCATTCATTATTAATGCTCGTTATTCCAAGGTCATTGCTTGTCTAGTTGGTATTCTTTTGGTAAAAAGTGAATGAACCCCAAGAGGAAATATTTTCATGTTTATACAAACGTCCAATAAGAATAGAATGTGGTAGTTATTTTGAAAAGACAGTTATAAAGTAGGCCTACATAGTAAGATGGTGAGTTCCTATTGGATGACGCTGTAAAACTATTTTACACCGTCAGTGCATAGCCATTAAACTCATAATTTATTCCAGGATGAAACAACAACCAGTAAAGCAGCGTTAGCCCCAGATATGGATCTCAATTCATGACATAAATTTGCTATAGATTATATGATATTATTCTCCAACCCTATTGGATTGAAGTATTGAACAATGCTTGATACGTAAGACTTGCTCAGAAAACCTAAACTTTGTATACTTTTTAATGATTTTGTTATTGTCTGTCATAGGAGTTGTACACAGGTGGAAATGATAGACAGATTCTTGTATGGTCGCCTGCAAGGTCAATTGCCAATGAAATGGTGCACTCTTTGAAACAATTTATTGAGATTATCTTTTTATATATGCATGGTGAAAGCACCTTCCAATATGTCTGACATTGTGATAAACTGCAGGGCGAAGGAGATCCCGACGACCAGGATAGCTGGAGTAACTGAGATTCACCTTCATTTGTGTTTCACATATTTTCCTAATTTATAATTGGTGTGCAGTTTGTATTTTGCATGTTTGTGGGATGTGTAAATAAGGTTTGTTCTGGTTTTGGAGCATATGTTAAACACGTAGGACATAACTGCAGAGTTGTATACTAGTAGCCCATTGCCTTTGTAGATAGAATTAGTTTTCCCTTTCTCATCCTGTAGACTTTGGCAATGTAAATATTACACGTTTGTTTCCTTTAATTTGTTTTTTAGGGGAGTTTCCTTTCTTTAATGTTTTTTCAAAATAAGGCTGTATACACATGTCTGTACCCAAAAAAAAAAGGTGTATACATATGTGCAATTTTAAATTACTTTGATATTAACCTTTTTTTCTTTGTTGCAGTAATTTGCTATTGACCTATATAATAACTTATCAGTTTCGGTGGAGTAGTTTGACTTATTAAAAAAAATACTTTATAATGGTTTATACGTGTTACGAATTAACTTAGAATTTATTCTAGTCACACTTCAAAATAATCTTGTTACATCCAAATTTAATTAAATTTAATAATAATACCGAATTTGCCTTGAAATTTAATAAATGATGTGTTTAATACTCTAACAATGTTAACCTTATATTCAAGAGAATTTTTTTTCTTTAGGGTGTGTTTGGTAAAAAGAAGCTATAAGCTAGCTGATAGTTGATAAGATAGCTGAAAAACTAACTTATGGCTGATAGCTTATACCTGAAAAGTTAGCTTATTAGAATAAAAAGTGTTTGGTAAAATTAACTGTTGAAGTGACTGATAAATATAAAATGACGTAAAAGGGCATGTTTGTGGGTTTTTATTTTTTTATTTTTATAAATCATATATACAATTTTTATTACTTAATGTATTTCTTTTTAAATGTTTAATTTATTTCAAAATATTTTCATCTCCCAGATGATAAATGTATTTATTAATTCAATTGACAATTTTTATTTAACAAAACTTTCTTTTTATGAATTTTACTTAACCAAAATTGCATAGTAAATTTTATATAAAATTATTTATTACTGAATTAAGAGCAGGTAAAAAAGAATGTGAACAAGAAAATTTGAAAAGCCATATCATGATGCTAAACGTGGACAGTTATGGGTAGTTGGTTTAATTAAAATAAAATAAAATAAATAAAAGGTTAAAAATAACTTGAATTAATAAAAGCTATAAGTTATAAGTTCAAAAGCTACTTGAATTAGCTTATCAAAAAACGTTATAAGCTAATGAGAAAAGCTTTTGAGTACTGCTCTTTACCCAAACGTTTTTACTCATTCCCAAGTGAAATGACCAAAATGCGTTGTAGGGGTATTTTGGTTTTTTCACTTGGGAATGAGTAAAAACGTTTGAGTAAAGAACAGTACTCAAAGCTTTTTACCAAACACGTTTCATTCTATAAAAACAAGCTTATAAGCTAGTCCAACAAGCTATAAGCTTAATGGATTATTTTGCTCTTAAGACACATTAGCTTGACTTTATTTTTAAGTCAATATATATATACTATTTTCTAACCCCCCAAAAAAAAAAGGATATGCCACCACCTGTCATGATAAAAATAACTTCTACCTGAATAAGAGCATGTTGTCGAAAGATGGAACCTTGTAACACATTTCAGCATTTATAATATGTTTCCTTTGTTGTAAAAAAAAAAAAGAATTTGTTTCTCTTGTAATTTAATCAATTTTAATCAGAGTTGTGCCCCTCTCTCCTTTTGTTTGGCGATGGTGCTCTAACGCCAAAAGGACCGTAAGAGTATCAACATGATCAATTGATCAAAATATTTAACACTATAATTCAAACTATGATGAGTGATGATAACAGACAAACATGAATGATTATCTATTTGAAAAATGGGAAAAAAATTATTTGCAAAGTATATTATAAAAAATGATGGAACAATGTGTAAAGATTGAATGAAAAACAAACACTAAAACTGTGTACAAATTGAAGAAGATGAGATTGAGATTCTAGGGTTTCTATGATTTCTTGTTTTGAAAGAGAGAGAAATACTTGTGTAATTTTATTGAATGAATTGGAATACTTATTTACAATAGCTATGGAGTATTTATACACCAAGTGATGTAACAAAAACTGAAACAAACTCATAACTTGTCATACAAGTAACTTGAATTAGTTACTTCACATGCAAGTTTCTAAACAAACTATTAAGCAAAGATAAAACTAATTCTAACTAAAATGAATTACTAAACCAATAAAAAACACCTCAGAAGAAACTATATAATTCAAAACATATTCAAATGAAATTAAACCATCAAAAAATATTTTTACGATTGTCATGATAAAACTATAATCAAGTACTCTCCTTCTTAAACAAAAAAAACTATCATCGAGCACTGTAAGGCTATATTGGTCTCATTCAGTGACTTAGACACTATTTTTGTTAAGTGGCTTAAGGCACATGATAGTGTCCTGAAATTCAAAGAAAGTATAATGAACAAATTTACACTTGTCTTCGTCCGTCATCTCAACAAAATGAAATGATTTTTTCCAAGTGTCTATAGCATCCTTGGAGGAATGCAAAACCAAGCTCCCAACTCCTAAGTTAATCAACTGTTCCTCAAGCCCCTTCATCAACAAACGACACATTCCTTGTCTTCGATATATTTTTTTGGTGGCCATGAAAACAATCTCAGCAACCTTTTGACCATAAATCCTTACGGTTGCCACAGAACTCACTTTACCCCCTTTCTCCATAATCGCAGTATAGAAACCACGAAAGTTCAAACGTTTCTCTTTTGAGGATCTACTAAACACAACATCTTCAATCAAATCTTTTTTGGATAAAGGATCAATAGTTTCACCAAAACTCTCACGCAGTACACTAAGAGCCACAGTCAATTTACGCTCCCTTTGACTAAACTCCTCATCAGTAAAATCTCCATCATCACAACTCACATTATACTTCAACAATGTCCAAGTTAGATCATCATTCCCAAGCTTATTTGGTATTCCTAGTAGTTTCTGTAGACATAAGAACATGTTCCCACAAACTTCATGACAAAACCAATTATTTTTTTCAATAATGTTGTCCATGTGACTAGAAACTTCATTTGGTTGTCCAATTCTTGTTGCCTTTACACACCCAAAGTGAAATTTACGTTCACATTGAACACAAGCAAGAATATCGTCATCAATATCATTTGCAAATTCTTGTTTGCATTTGGGTTGACGACATATTCTACAACAGCAACTCGGACATAACCACGTACCATCTGGACCATCCGGATCTCGATTGGGACCTAAACAATCAGAGTGGAACGAAGAACAACATCCATCACATAATATTAAGTCACCCCCAAAACCACAAACAGAACATGTATCATTATTTTCTTGAGACTTTTCTTCAGCAACACAACTATTCTCTGCTTCAGATTTTGCTTCAGCATTACATTCATTCCCCTCTTGATTGGCTGAGCTCAGAGCTTTCATTCGACTATCCAAGTCCAACAATGAAGTTCTGTCTTCCAAGAAGATACTTTTGGATGGTCTACGTTTTGTACAACAAGCATGAGCCTCAAATTTGGTGAGAGTGAATTTAACATGACAACAATCACAAGCTATACCTTCACAAGATATACTCCCTCTTTTGATAACATCGTCTCTACCACGGCAGAAAACAATAGTCCCAGAAGCCAAAACTCCATCCTTTATCAACTGAGAACACTTTCCTCTTATACCTTCCCTCTTTAATACTTTCCCTCTTTTACCACTACCCACTGAATTAGAAACTTCTGATTCAGATTGACTCGCATGTTTCTCATTTTCCTTTGAAGTTGATCTTGATACCGTAGTTAGTGTAGCTTTTTTAACAGAACTGGAACTAGAGGCTTTAGAAACCTTACCAGAAGTTGATTTATCCGTTTCCTCAGATTCTCTCGGGCGATCTTTTGACTGTAACGGAGATGAAGAAATTGTTGTTGTTCCTTCCTCGGATTCTCTTTGTCGCTTTTTTGACTGTAATGTAGACGGAGAAGTCATTATACCAATCTGCACAAAAACACAATTTTGTTGTTATTAAAATTTCAGATACGCCACTGTTTCTAGTAGAAATCCAACAATAACTATATCAACATACCCCAACAAAATAAAATCCATTTCCACAGCAAATGCAAATTAAACCATTCTCCCAAATAGCATAATGTATCATGCAAAAATAAATAGCGTACCTAACTAAGTTTCGATATGTTTAGCAATCTGTGTTAGCTATACAGTGGCATGCAATTCTCTTGGTTGTGGCTCTTTTTGCAGTGTGGTAGTCAAAGCTTTCAGGTATGCAACCAACAACTAGTAATACAGTTTTATGTTGCATGAATTTGAATAAATTTCTTATTATGATCACTCAAAGAAATTTGGCTATCCACTTTTGTGTGATTTGATCACTGGTTTAGTGAGAACCCTCATTTTATTGTTGCTTCCTATTTTATGAGTATTTTTGGTTTGTTTGTTTTTTTACTAAAGTTGATGGTGCATATGATAGCCTTATAAGATGAAAGCGCAATACGATTAGGCTAATAACTTGACTTTATTACAATTAGAAATTACTTCATGGTGTTTAATTATTTGAGATTTTATTGACTTCTAGCCATAGCATATACTAATATGATTGCCTATTTTTAATTTTTAATTTTGTAGGAATGACACAAAAAGCCATTTGATCAAGTCACATATAGATGGTTTTTGCAGTGAACAATCGTGTCATGTGACTAAGGAGTGTGCACTCTTGGAAACACTGAATATAGTTTTACAAATTTGTATAATCATTCTTGAGGGCCTATTATTATTTTTTATCTGAATTCAGCAAGAAAAGTGGAACAAATAACAATGGCAACCAAGCTAAATAGTCCAAACAATAATATATTCAACCAAGCAGGGGGTTGAGTAGCTCAAGTGGTCTAAGCTAAGGGTTAAAGAGTTGGAGGTTCAGGTTTCAAGTTCTGACAGAGAAAAAAATACAACAATTAAAATACTAACATTTGTCATTAAAAAAAATGTAGAATCTATATGTGTAATGCAAATCCAAACAATCAATTAAAAGACAAACAAGATAAAGAGAGTAGAAGAAACAAACACACCAAGATTGTTTACCCGTTTTGACCCAAATTGACCTACAAATGGGAGAAAGCAACTCTCCGATCCACTATTAATGAGTCTTTGCCAGAAATACCAAAAGAGCTACAAGAAATTAACTTCTAGAGTTCTCAATGAACAAACCTTACTTTCTACTGTTACCCTTTCCCTCTCTCAAGAGAGTTACTAAAATGACCAAAAAATTATCCCAAATTCAACCCCTCAACAATAATCTCAAGAAAACAAGAGAGAAATATCCTTCCTCCAATGAATCCTTGCTAACGAAGGTGTTTTGAATGTGTTTGTAATTCTGGTTACTCAACCAAAGTCCTGTAACCTTAACCTCTAGGTTTCTCGAAAAGTTTCTTATTTTGATTCAAATAAATAATGAGGTAAAATTATGCTTTTAAAGATAAGTTTACTATGTAACTCAAATTACTATTCCCACTGCTTTACCACAATTCGAATTAGCACCCACATAAAATTCATGATCGAAAAATTGTTTTTGAGACACTTTATCCACAATTATCCCCCTTGACTCCAAAACATTGATGATTTCAATTTACGCATCAACCACCATATATATTTCTCTCTCTCTCTCTCTCTCCCTCTCTCCCTCCTGTAACTACTCTTCACGAACCATGATCAAGACCAAGCCCCGTTTGAACCTTGCTCTAGACACCAATCTCCACTTGCACCCAACTATTCTTGATAGACTCTCAAGTTTTCAGGGATGATTCTTCTCCATTAGCCATTTATGACTATCCTTACATCCAACTACACTCTGTAGTCCCACAAGTTTTACCCTTAACTCTTCAACCCCTTAAATGTCTTTCGTCATCTCGAAGATCAACTTGCATCCAACGACACTTTGTAGTCCCATAAGTTTTACCATTACCTCTTCAATCCTCTTAATGACTTTCATACTCTTGAAGATCTATTTGCATCGAAATATCCTTGAGTTTTTAAGTAGTTCCACAAATTTTGTCATCACCTGTTCAAACCCAAAAATAACTTCCTACTCTTGCATATATGTTGTATGTGACTTATAGTTCTACTCATCAAGCAAAGGATGAATATATTTTGATAAAAAACTTTGGTTATGCCTTGTGCGCGAGGCACATGACACCACACAAAAGGGAAATGTATTTGTGTTTGTGGGCAATTTTGAAGACGTTACAGAGGTTGAAGAGGTCATGGGAAAACTTATGGAACTACCTAAAAATTCTAGTGCAGTTGGATGCAAGTTCTTTAAGATGGCGGAAAGTATTTCGAGGGTTGAAGAGGTAAAAGTGAAAGCTTGATCGATTTTATGGGACTACCGAGGATGGTTGGATGCAAGTGGAGGTCAATGTCCAGCTCAAGGTTCAATACTTGATCAATTTTGTCTTGAACATTAGTTTAAAAGGTGGAGAGAGGAACAAGGTGGTTGATGGTTAAATTGGAATCACCAACGATTTAAAGTCAAGGTGGAGAATCGTTAAGTGTGACTTGAAATCTGACCATGTATCAAGAAAATGATGGAAACATTTTGATATATGAGTTTGGTTTTGCCACATGGATTGTGTTTCTAAGCAATGTTGATTCTGCCTCATGCAGAAGGCACATGGAATCATGTGCGAGGTGCACGGTGCATGGTGTTGTGCATGAGGGTAAAGGAGAGAAATTTAGGGATGTTATTAGAAAACATTAGAAACTAAATTTCTATGTCACTTTTGTAACTCTCTTGATCAAGAGAGTGAAAAAATGGGAAATGGTAGAAATTAGGTTTGCTCTTGAATAGCTTGTTGAATCTAACTTCTTTTAACTCTTTGTAATGACTCTCTTAAATCCGACTATCAAACTCTTAGGAAATGAAATTCTATAAAAAATAACAATCCTACAAGCAACAACTCATATGATATTTTAAGGAAGAAACTATGAAATCTCAATGTTCCTCCCAAATATATTAATCTCACTTGGCGTACTCTAAATAATTTTCTTCCTACAAATAAAAAACTTAATCAGATAAGGATCTCATGCTCAAGACATTGTCCCAGATATGATGACAATAATGAAGACATTGATCATGCTTTTAAGAATTAACTGTGTATGAGCTACCCAAACTTGGTTTGGATCTCAAATAATGATTAGAATTGATAATAACCATATGTCTTTTATAGACTGAATATGGAACATTATCTATAATAAAGACCCAAAATTGAAGAATCCATATTGCTATTACATACAAGATCTAGTATTTTATAAACAAGCACATATCTGATAATTTCATCATGCCAGTTCATACCTGTATTAGCCGCTTTTCAGAATTTCTGAACAAATACCAACTCGATTATAATAGGTGCAAAGATTACGTGTCAAAGAAAGCAGATCTGCATAATATTGATCATCACATTATAAATACTATCAGAATCCAACATAATCATAACTCAACATAATCATAATCGAGAGAAGAAAAGGAATGACAACCCTGAAATATCTATGTAAAACACGAACCTACCAAATGAGGGAAGATGGGGATGGTGTATGGTGCTATTGTAGGAACACGACACAATTCTAGCAACTACAACCTGGGGAATGTTTGGGTTCCTTGTAGTTCTAGTAGTGGAAGCGTTGGCAGTTTTGAAGACAATAGAGCTTATCCACAAATTTCAAGATGAGAAGATGAAGATTCACTCATATGTAAAAACCCTAATTTCGGCTTAGGATGGCAACAAGTTTCGTAACAACTATTAGGGCCTAATTGCGAAAAGGAGCGGGCTTTTACCTCGACCCGAGTCTATGTCATTTTAGGATGTAGAAAGATCTAAAATTGGGCCGCTTTCAACTTAACTAGAATAGCCCTTACCAAATCTAATTGATTTATTCTAGCTACACCTCAAAAAAAATCAATCACCCCCAATTTGACAAAATACCTTTTGAACTTATTTTAAATTTTCAACCATTAACCTCTCATCTTTCTTCCTCTTCATATTCTTTTATCTTTTTATTCTTCTTGTTTTTTTTCCTCCTTTATCTTCCCTCTTAATTATATTTAAATTTGAACCCATTTTATATACATGAATTTGTCTCTCCTGATGCTATACATGGTTTTTATTTTCTTGGCAAGAAGAAACTTGAATTGCTTCCACGATACCAATTCATTTTTTTAACAACAAAATTTATTTAATAACCAGATCTCTGCTCAAGACGAATAGGAGCCGGTGATTCAGCTATTACAAAAAGGCATCGTATATAGGCAGAACACCCAAAATAAACACCATAAAAACACGCATACACCTAACCAAGCCCTGTCTTCACCATCCACGAGAAAAACACCACCCAATAAGCTTCACCTCCTAAATCAGACTTCATCACGAACTACCGTTGAAAATGATATCCATAACCACACATCGCCAAGACTCACCCTAAAAAACACCCCTCTAAATCAAACAATTTGTATGCATCACCATAATTGAGTCACACCCAAAAAGGTCCTATACTAATACTTATTCAGCTTCCACCACCTCTCATCCTCTAGTCCCCCGAAAGAACACCAAATTATCCCAAATCAAAACTTAAATCGAAGAACTGACTCCTGATCTCGAATCAAAAGTGATCGGCCCACCAGACTCCAGAACCAAATCAGAAGGGTACCCCTCACCCCCGATCTACCAGAGAAACGCCATAACCAGCCAAACAAGATTGCGACTAGATACCAACTCCCGATCTCGAAGCAAAAGCAACTGGCCCACCCGAATCCAGAACACAAAATTGTAAGGCATTTAACATGATGCGAGGTGATGTAAACATAAATCAAATCATAAAGGACAAAGACTCGGCTCAAAGGACCGCACACTCTAAACACCCAAAACACCAAAACAACCCAAACGCGACAAGAGCTAGCGACGATAGATATTGACCCAAAAACAAAGGCGCCCTACAACAGAAGCACCAAGAACTCACCACCCACAAAAACACCACTAATACTACCACCTCCTTACCTAAACAACGTCTACCACCCCCTCTTAAACAACTCATGTCCGCTAAGCGTTCCGACACCAAATCCAAGTCCACTTTATCCACGACTACCCCATCCAAACCACACCATTACAATTGATATGGTATGCCATACGAGAATCAAAACACATATTTGAACACTCATAAGAAGCCATACGTGAATTGAGAGCAGATTTGATTCAACAAATAAATTCATGTAACTCTACATTCTATAAAAATCGAATAACACAAAACCACTAAAAAATTCAGTTTTATTCTATTAAGGTGAATTTTTTTTATGAAAATACATATAACAAGTAACGACTCCATAAAGTAGTTGTGGCCCCAAATATAGATCTATATTTACTCATCATTCTCCAACCATGGGAAGGGATTGAACAATGGCGGCTTCTAAGGTGGGAGAGCCTTTCATATCCTCCACGGTGCATAACTTAAATAATCAATCAAAACCGTTCATTGATGAAGTTGTGCTATACATATGTCACACCTTATCATATGTCCCTCTCTTCTCCAACCCAGTGACGGACCCACTTTGGCTACTATGTAGCCAATGCCCTCACTTCATTTCTCATTGAGAAATGATATTTGTACAATCATTTTGTGACAACTTTCTCTCTGATACTCACATGTTATTTTTACTCTCTCTCTTCCTTTTTCTCTCTCCATTGTTTTTTACCGACAAGAAGAGAGAAAAACAAGGTTGTCACCAAAGTTGTCATTAAATAGATGTACAAATATCATTACTTTTTCTCGTTTACTTGCTTAAACACGTCTCATGCGTAATTTCTCAAAAAAAAAAAGTCTCATGCGTGAATTTCGCACCACCTCTAGAAGAGAAAAGGCAACATACATACCACCTTTAACCCTTCTGTTATGTTTTTACTTAATATTTTAGTTATTTATAAGAGTCTTAGTGAGATATGGTATGATAATATGTTTATAAGTGTGTACAATCCTCATCTACAAGTGATTTTGTTGGATTGAGTTAGGTCCAACTCAAATTTTAAGATGATATTAGAGTCTATCCAAGATTTCCAACAATATTTTTATTGCGTTAAGGGATGCATTAAGAGTTCCAACAAGATTTCCAAATGTTGAGTCATAAGTGATGCATTAAGAGTTCCAACAATATTTTTTTTGCGTTAAGTTGAGTCAATCCAAATTTTAAAAATTATAAAATTTGGCCTCATACAAAAGTTTTGGGTCCGTCATTGCTCCAACCCATCGTCATAAACTCTTCTTTATCTTCTCATTCCACCATACAACCTTGTTACCGTCCTATACATTAGAGTGTTTTCTTGTTAGCAAATGAAAATATTCACTTATATATAACTATTATATCTGTGTGTGAAAATCCCAGGACACCAAACATGTTAAATTTTGAACTTCTTTTTCAACCAGTTGATCTTGAAATTAAATGCCAAAGCAGTAAAAGTATGAATCATAACAAAAATAAAAAGAATAAAATCAAACCATAAACTTGAGAACAAAATCATGACACTAATTAGCACAAAACTATAAATAAAACGGTTCAAATATTGCATTTAATTTCATAAAGACATCTAGTATTCAAACAAGCAATTGAACGGAAAGTAGTTAAAAAGGGAATCACATGGATCAAATAGCAGAAAAAATGTGGTAGAAAATTAGAAAGAATCATGGTTGAAGAGTGCAGGGAGAAGACAAAAGGAAAAAAAATGACACATACACCTTACAATAAGATCTATAGACCTCTTAATCTAACTGCCTTTAAAAGTTGCCCACAGTGAGAGATATGATATGGGTAATATAACTATCATCAAGCAATACAAGGCCATTTAGGTCTATTTAGGGATTTAAGGCACATGGTAGTGTTCTGAAATTCTAAGAAAGTATTATCAACAAATTGACACTTGTCTTCTCCGGTTATCCTAGAAAAACCAAACGCTTTTGTCCATGTGTCTATAGCATCCTCGGAGGAATGCAAAACCAAGCTTTCAACTCCTAAGCGTGTCAACTGTTTCTCAAGCTCCTGCATCAACAAACGACACATTCCTTGTCTTCGATATTGTTCCTTGGTAGCCACGAAAACTATCTCCGCAACCTTTTGACCATAAATCCTAATAGTTGCAACAGAAATGACTTTTCCCATTTTCTCTAAAATCACATTATAGAAACCATGAAAATTCAAGCGTTTATGTTCGGAGCCTCTACTAAAAACGACATCTTTAATCATTTCTCTTCCGGATAAAACATCAATAGTTGGGCTAAAACTCTCATACAATACATCAAGAGCCACATTCAACTTTCTCTTCTTTTGACTAAGCTCATTTGAAGTAAAATCTCCACCATCATCAACACTACTCACATCCTTCAACAATGTCCAATTTATTTTATTTGCAACCTTAATTGGTTTCCCTAATAGCTTCTTCAGACAGAAGAACATCTTCCCGCAAACTACACTGCAAAACCAATTCTTGTTTTTAACATTGCTCTCCATGTGACTAGATCCAAATCTTGTAACCTTTACACATCCAAAGTGAAAATTTTTCTCACATTGAACACAAACAAGAATATTGTTATCATTTTCATCTGCACATTGTTGTTTGCATTTTGGGCGATAACATATTTTGCAGCAACAAGTTGGACAAAACCAATCACCATCCGGAACTCGATCAAGACCTAAACAAACAAGGTGGAATGCAGAAGGACATCGATCACATAGTACTATATCACCTCCCAAACCACAAATAGAACAAACACTATCATTATTTGCTTCGGAAACACAATGATTCCCTACTTCAGAACTTGCTTCGGAAACATAATGATTCCGTGCTTCAGAATCTGCTTTGGCCACACAATGATTCCCCTTTTGATCACGCAAACTCATAGCTTCCCTTTGACATTCCAACAATGACCTTCCGTCTTCCAACAAGATAGTAGTGGATGGTCTATGTCTTGTACAACCAGCATGAGCCTCAAATCCAGTGATAGTGAAATTAACACGACAACAATCACAAACTATGCCATCATAAAATAAACTCCCTCTTTTGACAACGTTGTTACTACCACAACAAAACACAGTAGTCCCAGAAACCAAAACATGATTCTCTATCAACCAAGAAACAAGTGAATACCTTCCCCTTATACCTTCTCTCTTTGATACCTTCCCTCTCTTACCGTAAACCTCTGAATTCTTCATTATACTCATCTTTAATACTTTCCCTCTTCTACCACAATCCTCCGAATTCTTCTTCATTGTACTCATTTTTAAAACCTTTCCTCTTTTACCACTACCCGCCGAATTAGTAACTTCTGGTTCAGATCGAGTCACACGCTTCTCATTTTCCATTGATGTTGACACCGTAGTAACCGTAGATTTTTTAATCGAACTGAAACTTGAGACTTCAAAATCCTCGTCAGAAGTTGATTCAGAACTGCAACCAGAGACTTCAGAATCATCATCATATGTTGATTCATTGGATTCTGAAGAAATTGCTATTGATGCTGCTTCCTCGGAATCTCTTGGTCGCTTTTTCGACTGTGATAGAGACAAAGAAATTGTTGCTTCTGCTGTTTCCTCGGATTCTCTCGATCTCTTTTTCAACCGTAACGGAGACGAAGAAATTGCTGCTACTGGTGCTGCAGTTGAATGGTGTTTGAGGGAACACCCTCCTTCTTCAATGCAACTCTCGCAGGCTTTCATAAGAGAAATGTAGTTTTTGGCATTGTTAGGTTCTGGGCAGTGCTCATATTCTATGTTGAAAACAGGAGGGTGTGAACGAGAATCCATATAAAAAAACTCCAAATCTGCACAAAAACACAACAAAAATAAAACCCACTTCTGCAACAAATGCTAGTTATGCCATTCTCCCAAAAAAAAAATGATCATGCAAAAATTAATAGTATGTAAGTAAGTTTTGACATATTAAATTCTAGCAGATATGTGTTGGATTTCAACAGATTAGGAATTTGGTTTGTGCTCCATTCCGAAGGAGTTTCAATTTGATTTTTTGCTTTCTTAGTTTTTGTGGAGTGATTCAAAATTGTTACTGTAATAGCTATAGGGAAACACTGTTTAGTACGGGAGAAAACCAACGAAATCAAACGAATTACACTATCACCACCCCATGATTTCCACTAAAAACTAATATTATATAATGTTGGTTTTAAAATTAAAAAACTGTAAAGGCATGTTTCTCTCTGTCGACAAATTTCGTTGCTTCTCCATCCGTACTAAATAGCATTGCTGATAGCTATATATAGTGGTTTAGAATCCTCTTGGCTGTGGCTTTTTATGCAGTTAAGGAAGTGGTTGTCAAAGCTAACAATTGTGGGATTAACTACTACACTGTAATCGTATTAGACCTCAAATACGGTACCAAGACCACTCATATTTTAATATTAAAACCTGTTAATTATTGTACTATGACCACTCTACTATGATATTGTGACCACTCAAATATGATGTTATCACCATTCTAACTTTTAACTTCTCAAAAAATGGAAGAAGAATATATTCTTAAGATCATTCTTAATTTTTGAAGGGACCTCAAAAGGGACTATGATCTTAAAAATTCTATTTATTTCGAAGGGACGTTATATGGGTCTATGAGCTTAAGAATACTCTTAATTCCGAATGGACAGAAAAATAAGATGAAGGGAAGAAATGTTCGTCAACACAAGCCGGAGAGGGAGAGAGAGAAGAATAGGATTTGAAGTTTCAGAATATTTTTCGGTGTGTAGAATGAATTATGTAAGCTCTATTTACATAGAAAAATCACAACTAATATGGGAGAAACATTAAGAACAAGTAATTCAAATATTACTTTGGGATTAAGTAATGCACATATTAGATCTAATACAAAAATATCTCAAAGTACCAAAATATATAATATTAAGTACACAAATATATTTCAGATCAAGTACAAAAGTATATTAGATTGCATACCAAAATATTCGAAAATTTTGTACCAAAAAATTTCAGCAAAACTTGATAATTAAGAAAACACTTTTAATTCCAAATGAACAGAAAAAATGAGATGAAGAGAAGAAAGCCGGAGAGGGAGAAAGAAGAGAAGGATTTGAAGTTTCAGGATACTTTTCGATGTGTAGAATGACCTATGTGAATTCTCTATTTAGAGAGAAAATTCACAACTAATATTGGAGAAACTTTCGGAGCAAGAAATTCAAATATTACTTTAGGATTAAGTAATTCACATATTAAATTTAGTATAAAAATATCTTAAATTGAGTACCAAAACATATCATATCGAGTACAAAAATATATTTCAGATCAAATACAAAAATATATTAGATTGCATGCCAAAATATTCCAGATTGCGTTCCAAAATACTTTAGCAAAACTTGAGAACTAAGAAAACACTTTCTAATAATGATTAAATTATTATTTATTTAATTTAACATTTCGAAATAAAATATATAAATATATTTGTGCAAAAGTGTTCTATCAATAAACAGTACTTTCTTCTACCTTTTGATCTAGACTTCTTATCAATTAGTAATACTATTAAAACGAATGTATCGACATACAAGGATGTTGAAGTGCATCTTTTTGAAACTACCTAGATCACATATGGAGTCATAAGAAAGACAATAGTTTGAGATCCTGAGTGAGCACTAACATAAATATTTACAAATTATTCACTAGATCCTCACGTTAGAAGTGAGAGTTGAACTACGATCTATAAATCAACTTATTATCAGTTGAGTTAATCTTTTTTAATGATCTTATTATAAACCGACAATTACTAAGTAATACTAATATTATTTGTATTGAAAGGGAAAAAAACTAAAAAACCAAAACATACGCTAGATACACACCAAGGCAAAACACTCATTGACGACTAGAATCATAAACAAAGCACAAGCAATAAGAAATAAGAAGAGAAGTATGCGTACATGCAAAGTGAACTAGAGCCTCACGTGCAGAAACTGGAGCGAGGAAGAAGACGACAAAATACTGCACAAAAAAAAAAATTAGGAATTGAAAGGGGCCATGTTAGCGTTTTTATATTGATGAGTAAAAATATATAGCTGTAAAACCTATTTTTGTAAACAAATCAAATTAGTAAAAAAATATCAAATATTTTTGTATCAAAATGTGCTATTCTAATTAATTAAGGATATTATCTTACTACTTACTCTTTAAAAAAAAATACTATTTTACTTTTTTAATTAAAGGATATTGTAAAAAATACACTAAATGAATACTATAAATTTGAATTGTGTTCTTGGTTTAAGTTATTTATTTATTTATAATGATGAGGGCAAAAAAGCCCGAAGAAAAAGAAGAGAAATTACAGTTCAATAGAGCGGTAGTAATCCCAAAGACAAATCTGGTCTGAGTCGGATATAACCCATGAGTCCATGACACAGCAAATTATAGTACAAACAACAACCTATGTTTTCCTTAAAAAAAATAAAAAATAAAATAAAACCTATGCTTAAAATGTTTTACTTGCACTGCAAAAAAAAAAGTAGTTGTCTTTTTTGAGAATTTTCATAAACACTTTTTGTTTTTGACAAGATAAAGAATTTCCTACCACATCACACATATATGTAAAAGCAAAACAAAAAGATAAGAGAAATTTACCTGGTCACACTTAAAAACGATGAATTGAGCAACGGCTAGAAGTCTATAACCAACTAAACTTCAAATAATCAGCTAATAATTTGATCAAATATGAGGTGTGAAACGTGAAGCAATATAAAAAACTCTAAGCATAACCTTTCTGCACCAAAACTCTAAGTAATATAAAAATCTCAAAATCTGATCAAATAGAAGTGTGAAATCAGAATTTTAGAGAATTTTTTTTTATAGGAGAGTGATAGAGGTGGATGTTGCGCTTTATAGGGTTGAAATTGAATCTTATTTCATATTTTAACTTTCTTTTCTTTACAAATCTTTGATTTGTTTTCTTGATTAGAAAGATTCTTTATTTGTTTTTTTTTAAAGCAAGTTTTTTTTCTTTTTTGAATATTAAAGCAATTCGAACATGAGACCTAATGGCATCCTCTCAACACTTTGACCACTAAGACACTAGCAGTTTTCTTAATTAATTTTGTTTCCATTAATTGATATCCAATATCAAATGCCCTTTTTAACAAACCATTAAATCCCTTTTTTGTTTTTCACTATCACATTATCCAAAATCCACTAACCACCTATTAATTTCTATTAGCACAACCCACACATGATTCTTTCAATTCTTGCAGAAAATTGGTGCTATAGATTAGACTTTTTGGAGACCTAA
>Ga0315915_1003998_pt1 | contig 18659 bp, 10 predicted proteins | sample MpolbnodulesMG_FD_207738 | JGI IMG/M metagenome (GOLD analysis project Ga0315915, IMG submission 207738) | Medicago polymorpha root nodule microbial communities from Los Angeles, California, United States - branched nodules | ecosystem: Host-associated > Plants > Roots > Nodule | place: USA...
CAGAAGCAGAAAGTATTCAGAAGTACAAACAAAGAAAATAAACAAGCTAAAGGGTGTGCAACTAAGGCTTGGCTTGTTTCTGGATCATATCCATCAGATCTCTGACTAAGCTGTTTGTAGTCTCTGATTGCTTCTTGATTTCTTCTTTAAACTCATTGTTACTTCTGATAAGATTGACTTCCCTTAATCTTGCTTCTTCCAACTGAGCTTTTGTTTGCCTCTTGTACTCAACTAGTAGCAATCTTTGCTCTAGGAGTTCTTTCTTCAGTCTCTTGTTCTCTTTCTCTAATTCAGAATCATTCTTCAGCTTTTCAAGAGTAGGAGAATCTATTTGAACTTTCAGCTTAGTCAACCACTTGAGATCCAGATTTTTAGAATGAACTTTTGAAGAAATGATGCCTGAAGCATTCAAGAACATGGGAGTGTCTGAAATGTAAAGCTTGCTCCTCTCTTGAGTCCTCTTTATTTCCACTTCTTGCATGCTCTTAACAACATCTTTGGACCAATCATTTAGAGTGTTCTGAGCATTGTTATGCGTTTCAAGAGATGACTTATGAAGTTCACTCATAACAAAGTCTACTCTTTATCTCAGTCTTCTCCATTCTTTGACATAGTCTTCTTCATGGACAAAGTTGTTCCTGGCCTTTACTAACTTGTTCAGCTCCTTAAAAATACTCTCACACACATCTGCTGAGATAATAGAATCTAGAAACAGGGTCGGTGGGGAAGAGATATTTATGGTTTGGATAGGAGTACAAGTTTGAAGAGCTTGGGTTGAAGATGAAGGTAAGTCTGTGGCAGTGTTCTCAGTAATCGTCGTGTTTTAGTTGTTTCTCATCAGTGGTAGTTTGTTGGCTACCATCGCGTTTCTGCTGTATTTTTTGGATCCGTTTTGGTGGTTTCCATGTTTGGTAAGACAAATTGTTTTTGTGTGCTCCATAATCCGAATATGGTTTTTTAGTTGGGGTTCTGTTGTCCAGATCGGTGACAGTGTGCAACTGGATTTGTTGGTGGTGCTCAGTCATTACCGCTCAGTTGCATGCGGCTTCAGGTCCTTCACGATTAATCATCCTTCACAACTTCTGGATCGTTCGTCGTAGTAAGGATCGTGGTGGTTTTGTGGTTGTCTTGCCGGTGGTTGTGGTGTGTGACGGTCTATTCAGATTCAATTTGGCTTTTCGCTTGTTTGGGTGGCAAACTCCCTTCGGGGTCTTTGTGTGTTTGCTTTTTGTGAGTTCGCCGCATTTTGGTGGTGCGTGTGATGGTTAGTGGTGGTTTTGGTGGTGGTTATGGGTGTTTTGAGTTTGGATTATAGGTGTTTTTGGGGGTGATTGGTGTTGGGGTGGTGGTTTTTTGGAGGCTTTAAGACATGTTTGTAGGGAGTGGTGTTGTTGCCTTTGGCAATGTTCAAGTGGTGGTGATGCATGATGATTTTGTGGCTTGTTTTTGGTTTGTTTGTGTTCAAGTTGGTTCGATTTGTGCTACTGTTCCACCTTTCCTCTGTCTTACAAATTTGTTATCTAGATAATGGTGGGCTGATCCCTTTTGCTTTGAGATTAGAAGTTAAAGTCTAGCTGTCATTTTTTTTGGACAAGTTCAGGTGTATGCTCTGGTGGTTCGAGAGTTGAGGGGTGCCTTAGTGATTTGTGTCAGGAGTCTAGTGTGTCGATCACTTTTGATTTGAGATCGAAAGCCAACTTTTTGACTCGAGACTTTTTAGGCTTACTTTGGTGTCAACTCCGACAGACCGGAAGTTGATTCGTGGTTGAATCTGAACATTTGAAACAACAAATCATTATCGGGTGCTTAATTATTAGGGGTTTTGGCATGTATGATGGTGTTGATGGTTTTCCGCTGGGTGTTTTCGTGTTGCCTTTGGGTTTGAGTTTTGTTTTTATTGGGTTTGATGTTAGCCTTAGGTGGTATTGTGCCTGTATTGGTGTTTATGTTGTACAGGGTATTTTTTTCTTCTTCTTTAGGTGTTCCGCCTATATACGGCGCCTTTTGATGTACCTGTTCTCTGTTCGTATCGTGCAGAGATCTGGTCTATTAATAAATTTTGTTATAAAAAAATGAAATAAGATATTGTAAGATGAATAAGAGTATATATCACTAAAAACTCAATGCATATACTCTCATAAAAACCCAATCCCAAATCCATCCCTCCCTCCCTCCCTCCTTCAATTTGAGGATGATAAGCCATAACCCTCCTTAAATTCCATCCCTCACTTCCTCGTTCTCTTGTCCAAATTTTTGTGTATGTACCTGAGTATATGCTTTAAAACACAAACATTATAAAGACAATAATATTCGTAGTAAAAGTACTATAAAATATGAAAACCAATGTGTAAAATATGAAATTATAATCTTCCATTTATTCATATTATTGTATTGTTAAAAACATAATAGAACTTTCTCAAGCTCAAATATCTTATTCCAAAAAGTAACAAAAAAAGCTACAAAAGTTTAAGGATTTGTAGTTATTCTAGATGGAGGGGGCAACATGGGCCTGGCCTAAATCATACCTTTCCTCCCCCAGTCTCTTGAACAACTTCATTCCCTTGAACTCCTCCACCAAGTGTGCTCACAATGGCAAGAAGCATTACTACTAGCTTTAACACTAACTTGAAAGAAGAATCCATTTTAACTTAATTTTCTCGACAAATAATAAACCAAAGCTGTAATTAGCTTGTAATGATAAATAAGAGGGATATGTACCTATTTATACAAATTTACAAAATGTTGATGATTAACTAAATTTCCATTTACTATGTGCAAATTTTAGAATAATTTTTTGACTGTAAGTAAATTTCTATTCTTTGTTTGAATTTTATTATAGCTAAAAATAGATTACAATAAAGGGAAAAAATATAGGAACATAAACCTAACCAAAAAAAGTAATAAAAATGACAAATTAAAGGGTGTGAATTAATAGAAAAATATTTCTTACGACTCTTATTATAGAAAAATATTTCAAAAGTTTATCGGTAAAAAAAACAGTATTAATATACTTGTAACTTTTAGTAAAAGAAACAAAAGAAAGGATATTGGTCAAAATTCAATTGAGATTCTTAGATTTAAGCCTCTAAGATTGAAGTAGTGGTGAGGGGATTGAGAAGCATGCTTGAGGTCCTAATCTCAAACCTCACTGCCTTGATTCTACACACAAAACTGATGTTCTTAAATTCACTTTTTTAAGCTTATAAATTAATTTAAGAAAACAAGGAATTAAAAAATAGGAGGGTCGATAAATTAATTCTAAGTAAAAAATAATATTAAAAAAAGATTAAAAAAAACTTTAAATGAATGGTATATTCTAAGTAAAAAATTACACCTAAAAGGGTATCCCTTTATATAATTTTATTGCTTATGTGAGTAAGTTACAATCTTTTATTATATCCTGATTTTGCAACTAATAAGACATATAAAGCACTATAACCCAATGGTTGATAAGTTTTTCTTTGAAGTTTATGTTGTGGGTTCGATTATGTTGTATTCTTTTATACATTTCTTATATATTAATTAATTCTTTGTAAAAAATGACAAAAAGAATAGACAAGACTTGAACCCATGACTATGAGATAGGAAAACTTACACTTTTTTTTTTAACAAAAGGAAAACGCACACTCAACCGCTAAAGTAATGCATCATATTTGATTATGTTTTCATATTATTAGAATATAAAATATTTATTGTATAAATTATTAGTATATTTTATATTAGTTTGAGATAATTGAGGCCCAAGTTAGAGATACTTGGTGTCCAAGACAATATCATAGTATAAATACACATTATAGCATAATGAAACAGTCGGGAAAGCAATTCTTTCATGGTATCATAACTTGTCGAATTTAAGGGTCACCTACCTATCCACGCACCAAGCCCAAAAAGAGTGTTGAGCGTGAGGGGTGTGTATTGGGAAAAATTCAACTCTCACATCGAATAGATAAGACTCTTGATAAGAGTTTATAAAGAGGAGACACTCCTCACCTTACACGCCGGTTTTGTAAGGATGAGTTAAACCTTAATTTCAACACATATTAAAGATATATAATTTAAAATTTGGGGTTCAATATAAAGAAGAAGAAAAAGGTTTGGGATGGGCTGGTGTGGCAATAGCCACACTAAGCCTTGAACAAGTCCGCTCCTGAGTGTTGATAGAGTGACAAAAAAAGTCTTTTGGGATCTCCTCATGGGCTTAAATTATAACATTATTGTTTTGCTTAATCTTTTAAAAAAAAAGGTTTGGCATAGCCGCATAGGCTGGTGTGGCAATAGTAACACCAAGCCATGAACAAGTCCGCTCCTGAGTGTCGATAGAGTGAAAAAAAGTCTTTTGGGTTCTTCTTATGGACTTAAATCTAACATTATCGTTTTGCTTAATTTTTCAAAAAAGTTATTGTGTTTCTTAAGGCAAACAGATGCAGACAGTAAACTATCGAATCCATAGCCTACCACAAATAAAATATGGAAAATGCTTTATATCGCGAGATAAATCATCATGATAAGTTCACGACCCACATATCCAGCCACATAGTTGAAGGTCTTCCGTAAACTCCGTAAACTACATCCACTATCTGTCGTGTTTTCCTACCAAGGACATGATATAATTGGTTAATTCTAATTCAATAATCCCTTATTTTGAAAACTCTCGCTTGATATAACAATACTCATAAAATATTCATACTCAGAGACTTGTTTGGAGAACTTGCTTATAGTTCATGAAAGAGAGACTATGATATTGAGCGGTATAACATTTGTAATATTATTTTTTTAAAATAATTTTAAGAGTTAACCATCTATATGATATAAACGTACTATCTAATGATCAAATTTTAAAAAACAATTATATATATATATATATATATATATATATAGTAAAATGATATTGAACGGTGTAATATTGATGTAACTTTACATCCGTGTAATTATTTTAATTGTCAAAATTATGTTAAAAACTGAGGTTTTTCAGTTCAACACTTAGATCTTGGAATACACAGTCTAAGTATTCATGCCTGAATACTTAAATATTTGTATAATTTTAACATTCATTGATTTATAAACTATTCCCAATATTTAATTTATTTTAATTTTGAAAATATAAAGTATATGTTATTATGAAAACTTATAAAATGTTGCAATTCTAAAGATTAATATAAACAAAAATAAGGATGAAGTTTTGTAAGATTTAATATCAGAGAAAGTAAATATACCCAAATTAGTGTGTATGTAGGTGAGGATATGCTTTAACACGCAGATGTTATAAAGAAAATAATATTTGTAGTAAAAATGTAATAAAATATGAAAACCAAAGTGTAAAATATGAAATTGTAATCTTTCATTTATTCATATTATTGTATTATTAAAAACATAATAGAACTTTCTCAAGCTCAAGTATGTTATTCCAAAAAAGCTACAAAAGTTTAAGGATTTGTAGCCTTGCTAGAAGGAGGGGGGCAACATGGACCTGGCCTAAAGCATGGTAAATATGGCAAACAAGCCTTTCCTCCCCCACTCTCTTGAACAACTTCATTCCCTTGAACTCCTCCAACAAGTGTGCTCACAACCGCAAAAACCATTACCACTAGCTTCAACACAACCTTCAAATAAGAATCCATATTAGTTTAACTATCTCGACAAATAAACCAAAGTTGGTATTAGCTTGTAATGATAAATAAGAAGGATATGTACTTATTTATACAAATTTACAAAATGTTGATAATTAACTAAATTTCCATTTACTATGTGCAAATTTTAGAATAACTTTTTGACTGTAAGTAATTTTTTATTCTTCGTTTGAATTCTATTAAAGCTAAAAATAGATTACAATAAAGGGAAAAAAAATAAGAACATAAACCTAACCAAACAAAGTAACAAAAATGACAAATTAAAGAGTGTGAGTTAAGAGAATAATATTTCTTACGACTCTTTTATTATAGAAAAATATTTCAAAAGTTTATCGGTAAAAAAAATAGTATTAATTTACTTTTAAATTTTTAGTAAACGAAACAAAAAAATAAATATTGGTCAAAATTCAATTGAGATTCTTAAATTTAAGCCACTAAGATTGATGTAGTGGTGAGGGGATTGAGCAGCATGCATGAGGTCCTTATTTCGAACCTCACTGCCTCAATTCTACATACAAAAATTGATGATTTTTAATTCACTTTTTTAAGCTTATAAATTAATTTAAGAAAACAAGGAATTAAAAAAAAGGAGGGTTGATATATTTATATACTTTTTTTGGAATAAAATTTAAACAAAATGATAGTTTTTTTTTTGTCAAGTAGGCTAGAACTCACACAATTAAATGTGGAGAAGTGGGGTTTTTGGGGTTCGAACCCCGGCCCCTGCATATAATATGCAATATCCCTACCAACTAAGTTAAGCTCACGAGGATAAACAAAATGATAATTGAAAAGTTAATATATGTGATTAAAAATTAAATTCATACAAATTAATTGAAGCCACTAAAATTGATATAGTGGAAACGAGTAATAGCCGGCTCTAATTTTTTAGTTAGAGAAACTCCACATTCTCTCTAAGTTTTTTTTCATCTTCATTCTTCGAGAAGGAATGGTTTTATGTCTTTTTTGACCTAGAATCACCGTTCTGCATCTTTTTCCACTTTCTTTCAATTTAAATACGTGGTTTTCACACATATCAAGTTTTCATTTTGTGATTTCGTCATCTGAGTGCGGTGTTGTGTTGTTCGTCGTTTGATTTCGCATCTTGTTGCAGTGTTCATATGGTTCTTACTTAAAGATCAAGTCAATTACAAATTCAATCAATGATTTGGGCGTCGACGTTGTAGAGCCAGAAGTATGGGTATTTCGGTGACTTATAATTTATCATATTATTTGTAAGCATTTTGTCGTTGTATGCTATTAACTTGCGTGTTATGAGTTTGTTCGCAGATTAACCCTTTATGTTTTTAGTGGTGTTGAACATGTTATTGCATCTGTTGTAAACTCAATTTGAATGAACGAATATCATTTTGTTTTTATAAAAAAAAAGATTGATATAGTGGTGAGGGATTGGATAGGATAAGGTCCTTATTTCAAGCCTCACTGCCTCAATCCTACACAAAATATTTATATTCTTTTTTTTTTTTGAAAGTTTATTTTTTATATATATATTCTTAAACTTTATTTTTTTCAGGCTTAAAAATTAATTGAATTAAAACAGGGAATTAAAAAGGGGATTATATATTTACATATACTGTAACATATAGTTTTAGAAGCATTAAACTTTTTCTTCGAAAAAAAGTTTTAAACTTTTGAATCAGAACATTCCTAAAATGTCCCCGTGAATTTAGCGCAGTTGGTAAGGAAAATGCATAATATATGCAAAGTTCGAATTTCGAACTCCAGACGCCACTAGAAACAAAACATTCCTAAAATATTTGTGCTTGGTGTATTTTTTTATTTTTTTTAAGGATTTGTGCTTGGTGTTACTTGCCATATTAAGACAGCTAATATAAGATCAAAATACTTTTTTTTTAAGGATAAGATCAAAATACTTACTAATAAGTATGTTTAGTCAATTATTAAATTGTAAATAAAATCATTATAATATAGTTTATTCCTTTTATTAAGGAATATATAGTTTATTCCTTAACACTTAAGTTGTTTTTTTTTTTGGCAAAACACTTTCAAATAAGTTATCAATACTTTTTTTTTAAGGAAAATAAGTTATTAACACTTCAATAATCTATTTTAAATGTATAAATCTTATATTAATAAATAATCACCACAAAAAACAGCTACTGCCCTGGCCAGCTAACGCAGCACCGAGCAAGAGCTGTTACAGGCACCAAAAACTGCCTAAAAACACCAAAATTTTGCACAAAACAGTATCATATTTTTTTTTTCGATTTGTTTTTTTTTTTTTTATTTTTTTAGTTGAAAAAAACCAATTGTCAAATGACACATGTATTGATGCCGCAAGTGAACTTTTTTTTATATTGTTAGTAGATATATTTAGACGACTTTTAATCAAAGAATATATTTTTATGACTATGCCACATGTAGAAAAATAGGGCAGTGCCACGTGGACAAGTGTTAATTGAATTAATAATGGAGTAAATATTGATTACTTCTTTTTATTTAGTGAATTTTCTTTATAAACCTAAGTGAAAAATAATAGAGTTAATATTTGTTGGGTATTTGATTATTGCCTTCATCTGTTGCTATAACAAATACTCATGAATGATGTTGGATACGATGTTCCAATATCTTGGAACGGTTCAGTGTACCCTGTTTATGTGGCTTGGTTTACACAATCTTTATCTTATTGAGGAAACTATGCCCTATTTCTTGGTGGTGTGTTTGGCGGTTCCTAAAAATGTTCCTACTTTTTAGGAGTTATCATATTTGTAAAATATATTTTCAAAAGAGATTTTGGAAAATATATTTTCTAAAGAATATTTGTTTCAATATATTTCTGAAAAGAATATTTGATTCAAATATATGTGTTTCCAGAAGAAAAATATTTTTCCAATGGATATTTTTATTTGTAAAATATATTTTCAAAAGAGATTTTGGAAAATATATTTTCTGAAGAATATTTGTTTCAACATATTTCTGAAGAGAATATTTGATACAAATATATGTTTAGCCTATGACGAAAAAGTCCATGCTTTGAATGGCTATATAAGGATGACTTGTACCCTAGTTTTACTCACCAATTCAATGTTATTGAATTGAATCTTTAGGGTTTTGACTTGTGCTTTATTTGCGAGCCTCTCTTTGTATCACCTTGATGCATTGAGTTGGACCTTTAGTTGAGTTGTAATGGATCAAAACCATAGATTGTTAAAAGAATAGTGTTTAGGGTTTTGAGTCGTCTTCCCTTTGTGTGTTCTACTCCTGTAACGGTTGATGCAAGTTTAGTTCTGTTTATTTGTGAGCCTTTCTTGTATCATCTTGATACTTGTTAAGGACTGTGTGTTGAGTTGTAAACTCGTTGTGTACTACACCAAAGCTTGTAAGCAAGGTGTTAGTTGTTGTGTTTGAAGGTAACTTCACCGTTTGTTTTTGTTTTAGGTCTGATAGGTCACAGGGGCTGTGACTGACCATAGGATAGTGAGATGGGATCTCAGATCTAGGAGTTCCTAGGTTGAAGTCTAGACGGGTAGGTCCTAGGTCATAAAGTGTAAACGAGGAGTTTGCTGAAAGCTTTTGAATAAGGACTACACTAGTGGATTTCCTTCATGGCTTGGTAGCCCCTAGAGTATGTGTCTTTGTCACCGAACTGGGTCAGCAAACTCATTGTGTTCTTTACCTTCTTGTTATTTATTTTCTTGCTTGTTATCTGTTTACTGCATGATGTTGGAACATTAAGCAGAACATCTGCTTTCTGTGCATCTGAAATCGAAACATCACATTGAACAGCTTCTAACTAACGCGCTAGAGTAGGTGTCTTTGTCACCGAACTGGGTCAGCTAACTCATTGCGTTCTTTACCTTCTTGTTATTTATTTTCTTGCTTGTTATCTGTTTATTGCATGATGTTGGAACATTAAGCAGAACATCTGCTTTCTGTGCATCTGAAATCGAAACATCACATAGAACAGCTTCTAACTAACGCAATTTCAACATTCGTATATTTGCCTTGATCTGTCTGTTTTTTGCTAGCTCGATGTTGAAACATCTTATTCGACATTCTGTTCGTATCTGATGTTGAAACATCGTATAAAACATTTGAAAGCTAGCCTACCGGAATTTCAATATTGTTTTCTTTTACTATGAAATTTACTTAAGTGAAAAAATGAATACTATAAAGTGCGAACACATTCTTAATGGAGTTAATATTGTTTAAATTTACTTAAGTGAAAAAATGAATAGTATAAAGTGTGAACACACTCTTAGTGTTTTCTTAAGCATTTTCTTAAACATAAGTCTCATTTCATTTCTCTTCTCTTAACAATGTCTTCGAGTGTGTCTTCCATTCAAGAAATGGAAACCAACATTTCATGGGATGGTTTGATTGAGGAGCGCTTGAAAGTCTTCACTTGGCAAGACTTTTTAGAAGTCCTTTTAATAGCATTTTCCATGTTTTTTTATACTTAAGCATCATTTTTAACCATTTACAAAGAACGACTCCCAAATTGGCATTGCATAAATCCATTGTCGTGCAGTGTGACAACCTTTGTGAAATCCCAAGATCTTCTTGGTCATGGGTTTACAAACAATAGGCACATGTGCTTGTATTGTTGACCAAGAAAGTTGGTGACAAATGAAGGGCCAAGATAGGATTGTTAGAGTTTCTGTGCTTCATTTTATGTTACGTTTTGTTACCGGGTTTGGGACATTTCTTGAGGAATTCCTCATGGAAATATCTCTATTTATGCTCTTTTTACCCTGAATTTTTCTCTCTGTTTTTTTTTTCTTTTCATTTTTCCTTGTCAATGTGTCGCGAGATGGCATCTCATGCAAGGAAAAGAAAAACAACTCATTGCCATGTTTAAAAGAGGTAACCATGCAAGTTTTCCTCCTAGTATAACCAGCTTGCCTCTTCCAGCCCAAAATCAAAATCAAGTCCCATTTTACCAACTCTTAAGCTTTGTTAGTGATATTTTTAGGGATAGGTGGGCCTTAAAAAGGATCACCTTAGTTATGTTCCTAGGTATCGGTATTGGGGGTGTTTACTACGGCGCCCCCCTTGCTGTTGGAACCCTAGGTTTCAACATATACTTGGCTGCCTTGCTTAAAGCAAGCATGAAAATCCCTTAATTCATTATCACATATTTTATGGGGGGCTTAAAAAGAAAACCTTGTATATCTATTTTTTTCAATTATGGCGGGGTTTGCTCATTATTGTGTGTTGTGGTTGGAAACCACTCACAGATCCTACAACCGATGTAAAAACCTTCTCTAAAGTTTCGAAATTGTCACCGTGTGTATTTTTCCCTTTTGATGTGAAAACCCTATTGTCCAATGTATATTTTCTACTAGTGGCATTCTAACAAAACAAAGGTGTGTCAATGCTGCGATGTGTGCGTGCGTGCACGAGCATGCATGCGTGTATAGGATTGGCATATGTGCATAGTTGTTCGTCTAGTTTAAGTTTAAAAAGTAGAAGAGAGACATTGTCATATACGATGTCCGCCATTTGATTTTCCTAATATAAACTAAGATGATTGAGAAAATTATGAAGTTGGATCTTATCATATTACTCAAACGATCAGAATAATTTAGGTATAATATTTAGGCACACTGACCAAAATACATATTATTTAAATATATTAAAATACAAATTATTTAAACTTGTTCACTTTCAATCTTTCTCTAAATATGTGAGTTTGATCAAATATTATGTTCAAATTGTTGCGATACTTCTAAGCTCTTATATGCAAGAGTAGATTATAACACTTGAGAGGTAAGAGTATATACACACAAATAACAGATACAAACAAATAAAACCAGTGAAAAAACTAGTAATTGAGTATCATCATTTTTTTTTTCTTATCATTAGCTCTTTGTTTTTTGTAGTATAAAAATTCTGCATCTACTCCGGACAACCAAAATATTTCTTCAGCCATGCACCCTTCGTGGCATTGATTTCAAATACCTATACAAAGCACTGAATTCGATACAAATACCTACCACGACATAAACATGTCGATATGGTTAATGTCAAAAAAAAAATAAAATAGAAGAACGACATTGATACCTATATATAATTTATTTCTTTCATTATATCTATCCCTTTTTTGTAAGCATATATTTCTGAGTGGAAGCCAATGTTTATAAAAAGAGGCGGAGGAATAATAATCAAGCATGAATAACCAAAGCAAATGCTCTAACAAGAAAAGATTGATTTAAGTTAGGGACAGTTGCATGATTACTATTTTAAGAAGGAAGACAAGTGACACTAAATTATTCCCTCAACTTGCCCAAATCCTATTATTCAAATGTGTCAATTCAAAAGAAGCAAATATCAACATAATTCATAACTTTAATTTTATTAAAATGTTTCAAAGCATTATTTAGAAAACTGAAATAAATCCAAACAAAATGCATGGCAACATTCTCATCAATCTATTATTAAAAAATCTTCCTCATATTTTTCACTTGCCTCCTCCACCTTTTCATCCTCTTGAGCCAATTGTTGTTTATCTTTATATGCTTTTAGATAAGCTTTCTCAGTCTTTTTCTTTGCTTCCTCCTCTGCCTTTTTCTTTGCAATCTCAAGAGATTGAATCAAATTCTTCAAGCAAGTCTCAACATCTTCGATGATCGACTTTGGCATCAAATTCTCAGCAACAGCCGGTGACATATTAGTCTCTCCCAACAACTTTTCAATAATTGGAAACAAATCACCATGAGACTCAATATCCAAGTAGTTCTTTGCAAGCACCTTGAACGCTTGATACCTACAACTACAATAGGACACATCAGGGCTTGGTTTGTTGGTGTAAAGCTTTAGCTGCCTATTCTTCTTTGCAATAGCCTTTCCTTGTTCCAACACATGTTGGATGTACGAGGTAGTGATGAGATCACCATGCATTTTGTGGAAGGTTAGGGTTAAGTATCTCATCACATCCGAATTAGGTCTTCCTGAAAATTCTTGTGCCGTTGGAATTGTGCTGTTTGCAGACCACCAAACTTTGACTCCATTAAAATCATCGGTGATCTCTTCGTTGTCGTCTATGCCAAGGACAACCGGAGTTTGGCTATCTTCGACAACTTTGGCTCTTTGACTCGAGTTAGCACCGAGATATGTTTGGATGACTGTGTAAGTTTCGCTTTGTTCGAGGGGCTCTCCAGATAACTCAAAGAAACTTATTTGGCTGTAAGGGGACATAAGGTCAATAAATTTGTGCGTGTATTTTCGAAAAAACCTACGAAGATCAGAAGGGCAGAATTGCTCAAACAAGGCACATACAAACATTATAAAAGCCACAACTGAGGCCAGTTGTGTTAATCCCCCAATTCCCATTCCCATTCCCATCGCTAACACTTTGAATCGTTTGAATGAATTGGGTTGCGATTCTATTGTTTTCTGTGTTGTTTACACTCTCTAATGGGGTGGTATTTATAAGGAGTGCTTTAGGGTTTCTTTCACAAAGCAGGTTTTGTCTTTTTCCTGCGAGTTTCTTAAGGAGACGCAAGATTTGTTTTTGTTTTTTTAAAGGAACACAATATTTGTTACTTTTTGTTTTTGTGGTGAAGATTTTTTATTTGTTACACAATTTACGGAGAGATTTAAAAGAAAGAAAATATAAAAACCAAAAAAAAAAAAACTTTTATCATATTTTGTTTTATCATATCTTGTATTCTCACAATCTGGCTGAAATACTCCATCCGCTAAGTGTCATTCTAGAAAATCAACATCAAACTAATGATTTGTATTTTTACACATTTTCTTTCTATTATACTCTCGTTTTAATCCTCCAATAAATTCATATTTTTTTGCACATATTTTATCTTTTCAATAAATCTAATATTTTATCTTTCTAACAAACAATTGTCGGTTATTATCTTTTTCTCTAACAAATTCCTATTTTTGTGCACACTCTCTCACATAACAAATAATTGTCAATTTTCTAAATATTGTGCATATTCATTGAGTCTTTTAATCTTTTTCTCTCAAATATTTTCTTTTACTTTCCATTTGATATTTTTAATAATTGCTACTCATCTTATTTATAGAATTTTAACTCTTCTTGGAACCATTGTTTGTAACAAAATTTTGTTTAAATTTGAAGATAACAAGAAACAACTTTGTTTAAAAAAATAAAAACTTTATTTTTCCAAATAGATATCATTAATTAGTTTTATTGAAAAAGATAACAGTAATTGACAAATCGTATCCATAAAATATCAAAAAACAGTTAAATAGGAACGCAAAATTCACCTTAAAAGACACTTAAAAAGGAACGTAGTGGATATTTAGTATCTTCAATTTGTCTCAATTGTGTACTCAAGTCTTATGGCTTAATTGCTGCTGCTTCTTCTTCTTGTTTTTTTTTTTCTTTCAAGGTAGCTTAATTGTTTTTTTTTTTTGTGTGTGTCTCGAATTGCTAAAATTTTGGGGTACTTCAAAAAAAAAATTGTTATTAAACTTTATTGAACAACTAATGTTTTTTCAATGTAAAGTAATTTATATATAAAAATCACAACCTAAACTGGAAGTTCCAAGACCAAGTACAAAAGAAGACACAAGAAAAAAAGTACATAAAATCCATGACTAAGAAAAATAATAAAATGCACCAAAAGAAAATAAAAATAAAAACAAAGCTGCACCACCAAACACACTCAGACAGTGGCGGAGCCAGGAATTTTATCGAGTTTGGGCAAAATTTTGACCGCAAATTTCGCAAATTTATAAAATGGCATTTACCTCCTGATTTTATTTAGCACGCTATTGACAGGTTATGTTTCATCTCTCTTATTTCGTGTTATCCAACCCACAAGTTCCTATAGGTACCAACAAAGAAGATGAGTCATATCTCACTCATAAAATAAACATGATTGAGTAAGACATCAACCGAGAAATCATTTTCACGATGTGAATTTGATCAAATCCACAAGATGGTGCTCATAAATAAACGTACTAGAAAAAATGGAATCATTCTCGGACCTCCAGATAGACTACACAATAGCATGCCTTATCAAAAGAAAACAATGTTTATCCTTACCCCTTCCTAAACCTAGGAACAAATTAAAAACACCCCGCAACTCCCTAGGTAAAACAAGCGCCCAACATAACCATCGAAACAGACTATGCCACACACGACTAAAGAAAGGACAAGAACCAAAAAGATGGGACACCAATTCAACCAATCCAATACAAAAACTACCTAAATCATCCCAGGGTCTACATTAACATACCTAATAAATATGTTGAGACGGGTCATAACTCTTTCCTCGAACAATCGCTACGAGACCACTTGGTCATGACCTTAAGGGTTGCCCTAGACCTCCAAACAGAAGGAAGAAGGGACCCACCTATAAGAGGGGTCACCCCAACAAAATCTACCTTCTGAACCATCACATTAGATAAGTTGACTTAATAAAGAAAATCCTTTTAAGCTATCATTCAAGATAATCATATCGTTATTTTACATAAGAGAAATGATATATATTTGTACAACTATTTTGCGACACTGACAACTTTTGAACAACTATCTATCTCATACGCACATCATGTGTTTACTCTCTCTCTCTCTCTCTCTCTCTCGTTATTGACCAATAAAAAGAGAGAAAAAAAAAGATTGTCACAAATAAGTGATAGTTTAAGAACACTTAACAAGTCGGGCACTTTAAACCATCTGTCAAAATAATCATATCATTATCTTTAATGACAACTGACAGTTTAAACACACTTACGAAGTTCGACGTCTAAACCTTCAGATACATAACCAATGCATAAAATGCGTTGACAAATTATAGTTGCTCCATTGGTTTTGAAATTGTTTCCTTTTAGTATTATCAGTTTAGTCATTTGTTGAAAGCTGATGCAATGGGGATTTTTACCCCCGGTTTAGTTCTCTTTTTCCAGGCTTCGACACTCCCTGTTATAACAAAAAAAGAATTGGTTTCGTGGCTAGTAGGGGTTAAAAAAAAGGAATGGTAAGGAGGTTAAAGCATCGATCTCAACTTCCCTATAATACTGAATTATTTTATTTATTTTTATAATAATAACAATTTTTTTTGAGGGGACAATGATATTAACAACAATACTTTTTTTTGAGGGGACAATAATAACAATATTGGTCATTTAAAAAATAAATATTATGATGGTGAAACTGGGCAGGATTTGCATTATTTTTTAGGTAGATTGCAGTAAAATAAAATTATAAGAATTGGCTTCTATTTATGAGGATGGAGTTGTACGTAAGTTATTAATATTATTTAGGTAGATGACAATAAAATACTGAGGTTAATTGAATAAAAAGTTAGTGTTTCACGCAATTATTCTATGGAGCAACATAGTATATATGTGTGACAAACAACCTTCTGTCGTTTTTGTCTTGTTGCGTTAGAGTGCATGTTTGATTCTTCAAAAATGGTAGAATCCATTTTGATTCCTGATTATATAAATGCAATATCACATGGGTTCAGAACATTATCTGCATGTTTTCCATTTTTAGAGGAAAATCATAAAGCAACTTTTTCTTTGATTTTCTGTATATTTATCATTCTTTGCAAATAATACAACTCATAGTCTTGCTCCATAATTACGAGCAATCACCTAAATGGAAATTAATGGATAGTTGGTGGAGGAAAAAATAAAGATGAAACAGAATAACAAAACACAAAAGAAGAAACATAGCTTATTTAGTGAGTTCCCTAAAAAAACAGCTTATTTAATTTAGTGAGTTGAAGGATTAGGATCACATTTGAGTTGAAGGATTTTGCTATTGCATGATTTAAAGTATTAGAGCATGTGTAGTTATGCAATGATAAAAAAAATGATTTTGAATGAATATATTTTGTAAAATTGATTTTATTTAAAATTGAGTTAAATATAAAGTTATTTATATTTGAATCCATTCATGTAGAAGTGAGTTATCTAAACTTAGTGTAAAAATTATGTTTAGACTCAAATTATGTTCACACTCTCCTCCAGCTATTGTAACGATTGAACTTAATTGTCGGAAAATATGGCTATTCATATCCTTCCAAATAACCAATACAATCGACAACCAGATCACATTGAGAGCATAACATAATTTTGTAAAATCACCCGCTAAAAGAGTAAAAAGATGGAAGTGATCATAAATTGGTAACATGTCCGCCGCCGCATGCATGCCAAGCACCAAATATGCACCTAAGTGCTACCATAAAATGCACAACCCACAAATATATGATCTGCATTTTCCACTTGACTAGAGCCACTGGCAAAATAAGCTGGAGTTTGCAGAATAATTCCAGAATGAATTCGTAGGTAATTGATTTAGTAATAACCACGAAGAAAACAAAGAGACCTTTAGTGGCGCCTCTTTCTTGAGAGATGTTTCTTTCTTCAAATAATTATTGTTTTAATTTAACCGACTTTATTTCAATTTTATCTAAATTACTAATTTGTTCATCCCTTTAATTTGAATTTGGGTTACCATTGTCTAGATAAGAAATTTTCACCAACGTTTCTCGCCGACTACGTTTAGAAATATGTTGGATACAAGATGGATTAACTCATCTCAATGAAATTTTTCCTTACATAAGAGTTAGTGATTAGAGTGGTGATATATTGACCACTATAGGTGTCACACACCTTTTCTACCACCACACACAAATGTGAACATGTGGCCCTCACCACTCTACCTAACACTCTTTCATATCGGATGAATTACTAAAATGTAATTTTATATGGGTGTATAATAAAGGTAAAGAAAAAAGGGTGTCAACGTAACACTCCACTACTATTTTTGTAATAGTCATTTTATCAAGTGACAAAAGTCTTGTTTATTAATTCACTGGTAAAGTAACTCAACAGACCAAAAAAAGAGAGCATAAATAAATCAAAAAAATAGGGTAAGCTAAAAGTCTTGTTTACCTATTTCCCACTATAAATATAGGGCAGAGTTAGTGACCAAAGAACCAAAACACAAACAATATTTACACTGATTACGAAAACCATGAATCCCATTTTATCCCTCAGCCTTTCTTTCTTCCTAGTATTTGTTTTTATCACCAACCTTTCACTAACCAATGGTGCTAAACAAGTCTTGGACATACATGGTACCCCCCTTATCCCTGGTAGCCAATACTACATTTTTCCAGCTAGTGAAAACCCTAACAGTGGAGGACTAACCCTAGACAAAGTTGGTGATTTAGAGTGTCCAGTAACTGTCCTACAAAATAATGCTATGATTGGTTTACCAGTTAAATTCACCGTCACAGAAAACAACACCGGTAATATCTTGACCGGTACCGATCTTGAGATCGAGTTCACTAAAAAGCCTGATTGTGCTGAATCATCAAAATGGTTGATGTTTGTTGATCATAATACTCAACTAAGTTGTGTTGGTATTGGTGGTGCAATAAACTATCCTGGTATAGAAACAATAAGTGGCAAATTCTTAATAGTGAAACATGGATCTGGTCATGTTTATAGGCTTGGATTTTGTTTGGATTTAACTGGAGATTGTGGCTATATTGGACTACAAATGTTCAATTCTGAAGAAGGTGGGTCACGTTTGTTTTTGACTGCAATTGATTCTTATTCTGTTGTATTTGTTGAAGCTAATGGAAATAGTGCTTTGTCTATTTAGCATGAGTTCTAATGAATAAGTAGAATACTTGTAATGTATTCCTTTCCTAATGAATAAATAATTACACTAGCTTTGGTGTAATTGATGATCTTACATTCCATTTTCTTGTCTTTTTATTTGTTTATTTGTTGTTCTTGATGTTGATAAAAATTGGCAGCCATGTTCAGTTGTATGGATCGGTTAAGTGATAAGATTTACATCTCTAAAAAAAACATTTTACATCTATATATCAACTAATCTTAACTCTAATTACAATGATAATAAGGGTATAAATTGGTTTGGTTGTTAGGTGGAGTAGTTATGAAACAAGATGACAAGGAGGTTGAAACTTCAATATAGATTTTACATCTATATCAATATCAACTAATCTTAACTCTATTTTCTTTTTTACAATAATACTAATAATCATTAACCGTACTAATATGGGTCATTTA
>Ga0315915_1004000_pt1 | contig 18655 bp, 14 predicted proteins | sample MpolbnodulesMG_FD_207738 | JGI IMG/M metagenome (GOLD analysis project Ga0315915, IMG submission 207738) | Medicago polymorpha root nodule microbial communities from Los Angeles, California, United States - branched nodules | ecosystem: Host-associated > Plants > Roots > Nodule | place: USA...
TCACTGTAAAGCTATTGAGCCATCTTTTTTTTTTAATGACAAAATATATATATAAAAATAAAAGGATGAATAGTACAATATACACCCGAAGAGCCGTCAAAAAGACGCTCCAGCAAACCAACACCATGGGATGCACTCGAAAACCCCACAAACGAGGACGGAAGCGCACCCACAACAACACAGAACAAAAAGCAACAAAAAAAAACAAAAGACACCAACAAACCGAGAGCTACAAACGGCAGCAACCCAACAACACCTGCAGACACAAAAAGCAAACAAAGATAACCTGAAAGCCACACCAGGAAGGGAGGAGATGCAACCCTAGGAAAAACAACCACTACAAAAACCCTAGCGGTTCCAACACATGACGGGCTGCACCTCCCACTATTGAGCCATCTATTTCTTATCCGCGATGGAACCAAAGAAACTTATTTAAAAGCCAAATTTGCTAGCTTAGAATTAGTTTCAAGCCATCGGTCACTGTATTTTCTGTGTAGCAATCTCCAAATACCACATGACACATGATAGTTTAGCATCTAGAGAGTGTCCAAACTATGAGTAACTCATTGTAAAACTTCTTGAATGTCTTCAAATGACACGAAAAATATTCAATAACATACATAAAAACATCATATCATGATGTGTTATCAATATGCTTGTCACATAGGTTCATGTTATTGAGGCTAGTATGGTTTGTCCCAAGATAGTTGAAGAAATCTTGTCTTTCATGCTTGAACTCAACGAACTAACGAAGAAACCACGTATTTTGCATGAGTGTTACTTGCTTGACTCATCCATGATCTTTTTGTGTTTAACTTATGTTTTTAATTTCTCATTAAGTTTAGTATTCAATTGCATGTTACTTGTATGAATTATGTTGTTGTGATACTTGAATTAATGAATGTGATGGTGTTTTCTATTCCTAGTGCATCCGTATTACAAAATTTGGATGTTTATTTCGAAATTATGACCGGACAGAAATTTCAAACATTTGGATTATACGATTCGTACAAGTCTGGTCTGAATTTTAGGATTCCGAAATGGTAAATTTGAAAAGAAAAAAATTATATTAGCTTGATAAAAAAAATTCTTATATACTCATCCAACAAAAAGTGGAAAGAGTTAAACTCGTTAAGTTGGCACCAATTAAGATTATTTATTTGTTTTTCATTATTTTATAATTTGAATAATGGAAGACAAATTAAATGAATTATTTTTATCAGCATCAACTCTATGTTTAATTCTATCTATGTTTATCGGGTAATATAGTTGTGTAAAAAACAAAAACTAGTAACTAGCTTGCGCAATAAGTTTAAGATCATTAGCGATTTAATACCTTGCTCTTAGATCATCCATAATGGTGGGTACTTCACCTATTTAGCACTAAGTTAAATAACACCTCTAATGTCAAATGGGTGTCTATGGAGAAGAGTGACTATGGAAGCACTCTCTCCCTCTTCATTTTTCGCAAGTCCCATTTAATAAATCTTAATAAAATAAATAAATTTTGTTGAAATTTAATGATATAATTTTTTTTATGAGATCTATTTAATAATTTCTTTTGAGGCGCATCGGAGAAAATTGATATTTATTAAATATATTGTCATAAAATGAATGATGCAGAAATATGAGACCTATTTAAGCATTCAATTTAAGATGTTATGTTGTGGATGGTCTTAAGACTCGTGGATAACATTTCTGCCTAGCTGCATGGCGACAACAATATATATGTTCCTCGAAAATACGTAGCCGTGTACAATTTTATTTAAGATATCTTTGGTTGGTTTCTCTCAATTCTCGTTCAACTTAGAACCAGTTTTCAGTTATTAACTACACGGCTATACCTTATACCTCTACTTGTTACTCAAGAAACCTTAATAATAATTTGAAAATATGAAACATTAGAAATGTTTCGGAAAATTATCACCATTTATACATATGTCTATCTAGCTTTTGCTTCGAATCTACATATAGCTAGAGTTTCAACTTTGACTATTCTCATTTAATAAAGTTTTTTTTTTGTTGAAGAAATTAACATTAAATTTGTTAACAACTGTCACAAATAATAGGAGCTGTTAGTTTAAACTTTAAAGAACCAGTACAAAGTTGGCTCGCATTTTTTTTTAGCCATCTGTTTATGGGTTTTTGTTGGTTTTAAGGTAAATTAGCTATTCTAGCAAAAAAAAAAAATTTTGTGAGAACTATATTATTTATATTTTATAGAGAACGGAAACTAAATAACTTCAACTTCAATGACATTGAGTCTTATTTATACAACCATAACATAAGCAGGACTAATATCACAATACAAAAATTACAAATAAACTCTGAATCCTCAACAAATGAAACTAATTTATAAACCAATAACAAAAGCTGAAATAATATTACAACACGACTACTAGAAACAATAACTGAATCTGTAACAAACAATAGAATCCGCTGCTGTAAATTTCCTTCCCATGTCAAATTTCCAAAAGCATAAGATCCTGAAGATTTTAAACAAAAATGATGATGTATCAATGCAAAATATTAAAGTTTAATAATTAAATAAAGTTTTAAACCAATCAAATTTAGGCCTTTTATTTAAAGATATATTTTTTATCTTTTAGTTATATTTTTCAGTATTTTTATTTAATTTTTACTTTTTTGTTAAAAAATGTTATCCTAAAACTATTTTAATAAAGTTTTCTTATATTTAATTTTTATCTTAATTATTTCTAAATATTATTGATACTTCTAATTCATTTAACAAAATTCTTTCTAAAAATTATTAGAGGCAACTTTACAGTAATTAATTTGTCAGGGGTGATGAGATTTGTTAGTAGTAAATCGAAAAATAGATGTCACCACTTCGTTAAGGACTCATTTTCAAAACAACATAATTTTGTGAAATTTTTAAGTTCAAACTTTTAATACAAGAAAATAAAACATAAAAAATCTAGATAAATATTATGGTGCACAAATGAAATATATCATGCATCATTATGCATGATGAGAACTATTTTATTTGTGCACATTATACAAAATCTCAAAATGTATATATAGGAGAGAAAAATCATATACCTGTTGGCCATATCAAGTGTTGCTATAAGACCGAGTTGTAGCACTTAGTGTCGGAGTTCTATGAGAAGTAGAGTTCTTCTCAGGAGGAGGATCCGAATAGCTCATACTTTTCTGGTTTGAGACTGGGTTTTTCTTAGTATCCTTAGTTTTCGTATTTGCCGGCGGAGGACCCGAATAGCTAATACCTATCATCTGGTCTGAGACTTGGTTTTTCTTTGCATCATTGGACTTCATTTTTGTATGCTAATAGAAAAAATATGTTCAAGCAAAAGTGCTTGATAATGGTTTATGTGTTCTATTTCGTTCATCTTTGGTGGTATTTATAACACCCTTGCGATGCTGGCTTCATTATATACAGGCAATGTACCATGTATTTCATGGTGATTTAAGCTGTGACTCGGTTGTATGCCTAGGTTCAAGCAAAAGTGCTGGATAATAATGTATGTTTTCTATGTCTTTCAAGTAAATCTGGGTGGTATTTATAAAACCTTGCGATGCTTTCTGCATTACACAGGTAAATGTACCGTGTAATTCATAGTAATTTAAGCTGTGACTGGGTTGTATATATGCCAATTCAAAATTTATGTTCAAGCAAAACTGCTAGATATATAATAATGTATTTTTTCTATGTCTTTCAAGCAATGCTAGGTGATACTTATAAACCCTTGCTATGCTGGCTGCATTATACAGGTAATGTACACCATTTAATTCATGGTAATTTAAGCTGTGACTGGGTTATAGGACAGTTCACATATCATATAATGAACAACCCATGTGTATTTTAAACAAAAATGAGAGGTATTTATAAGCAATCCAGCATATTTATTCAGGTGTAAAATTGTGGTCCATGTTGTAACTGTAAGTTTGACAGTTGTTATAAATTCATGCATATTGTAGAAATAGGTTGAAGATTTGGAGTTGTTTTTTAAGATATGGTAGAAGTAGAACTAGCTAGATAGCTAGGGAGAAAAGTTATGGATCGCCAGAATTTCACAGCTTGCTCTTATGTTCCTGGAAGTACAATTTATCTGTTTATTTTCAACAATCCATAAACCGGACTTATATCAAAATATGATTTTTTTAATATTAGAAGAGGGAAGCGATAAGTGTGTTACTTGCGTACAGGAAGCTGGAGAGTGTTGAGTTTTGAAGGAGCCAGCACGAGTTGGCAGATGGAAGAGAGAAGGTGGGCCAGCTCACGAGGTGTCATATAGGTGGCAAAGGTAAGGCTTGCCGTGGAAGATTGTGTGGATCTTTTGGGAGGTCTAGATAGCAAGGAGAGATGACTTTTGGTAGACTGGGCTACTGGTTAAATAACACTAATGGGCCTATTCAACATTTAAATAGTGGAAAATTGCTCTTCTCCCTTTCCATTTTGCTCATTCCAACCTCAAACTTCCAAAAATAATTCCAACGTGCACATGCCTGTACTGTCTCATCACCCGCTCCAGCAAGTGATGAAACATCGTCTTAGTGCTGGCCTGGCCATGATCCAACCGGGGTATACCAAAATATATCATGGAAAGCTATGACTTCTCGGTGATCATCTTACGACCTCCATATGATGTCCTCCATCGTCAGCCAATCTAGGAGGCCTCAGTAGTGACTTGTGGAAGCATGGCCGCTTGTCGCAACAAATCGGTTGGCACACGGGAAATAACACTCATAATACGCATTAGCATTCGATGGATATAATTTGGTGAAGTGCTTCATAGCCCATGCATACAAATACAAACAAACAAACATATCAACACATGTATATACAAACAAATATTTCATCATCACATGTATATACAAACACAATCATATCAACACAATTATAAATTTCTATAGAAAGGATTATATTACTACCTTAAATAGAGACATGTATCCGAAAATGGAGCAAACTGTAAGGTATGTAGCCTTTGAAAGTTGGGGTGTAGAGAAGGGCTAGTGCCATCCCACCCCAGGACCACTCGTGCACCCTGTACAAGTCTCGCATCACCTCCGTCCATATCAAACTAATGTATTTCTTGTCGGTGAAAATGAAGACACCAACTGAGAACAACAAAAAGGCCCTCAAACAATACTCCTTAGTCTAACGAAGCTCCTCCTCCTCTTCAACAATTGGGTCCTCCAACTCATTACACCTACTAAGGTGTCTCACGTACGGCTTCTCCAACGAAGGAATACTCACAATTACACCCCCTTTTGGCATGTATCCACTGTAGCCTCGTCATCAGTAACACCCAACAGCTCTATCATCAGCTCAACGCCTAACTCGTAACCGCAATCGCCGAACTTCATCAGCTTCCTTTCGATGGGGATATGTAGAAGACATGACACATCATCGAGTGTGAGGGTCATCTCTCAAACAAGTAGATGGAAATTGTTGGTCTCCTCGTTCCACCTCTCCGACAATGCAGTGATGAGGGCAGGGTTGATGCTAGAAAACCCAGTTTGAAGAAGCTGGGAAAGACCCGATCTATTTACTCAATCCTAAAACCAATTTGCACCCGGTCCCGGAACTGCTAACTTGTCAGCCTTAAGCTTCTTTCCGTGCAAGGAAGGGGTCAGGTTATGCGTCCTCCGAAACTGAAATACAATCAAAGGGCGCGCAATCACCCTTTCTGTATGTGCACTCCCGGTCATCAACTTTTTGCCGAGTTTATGCGTGTTTGACAATTCTAGGAGCCAAGGAGGAGTTCTATCTTCTCCTATCTTTTATAGAGTATGTTTTTATCTTTTTGTATTTTGTCTTAGTTATCAAGTGAAACTATATATTTATAGGCTACAGTTCAAAGATGAACCTCTCTATTTGTTTTGTTGGATAATTATTTAATTTAATGTCGTTTATTTCAGTTTACTTTCTATTCGCTATTAAGATTTATTAGGATTAATTTAATCTGGCGAAGTGCAACTCTAGATTAGGTACTTAGGTTGTGACATGACCTAACATTGCTATTACTATATCTGAATGCTTATATCTAGATATTTTTATCCTTATACTAATAACTACCTGTTTAGGAAGTAAGTGATTAATAACTAGATGAAAGATATCGAAAGCGAGTTGACCCTAGTAGTAAGTACTTAGGAGGTGACATTACTAATATTGAGTAAAATCTGTTGAACTTAGGATGTAACTAGTTATTAATAAGGGAAACAAACTCCAAGGGAAGTAAACCTAGTAAGATCATTATCCTCGACCTCTAAGTAAGGTAGACGCTAATAGGATTGTCCGTTTGTAGAACTACTTAGGTGTATAAGAATTTTGTGTAATATACTTCAATTTTATTATAAACGTACTGTGAAAATATTTATGTATTAATAATTTATTTAAGATCATTGTAGTCATTACGCGGCTATACCTCTACTTGTTACTCAAGAAACATCCTTCACTGCACGCTATGAAAATTTAATTTAATAATGCTATGAAAATTTAAAACTGAAATTGTACAGAAAATTATTCACAGTTTATACATATAAACATAGCATTTGCTTTGAAACTACTTATATCTAGCTAGAGTTTCAAGTTTCAACCTTGACTAAAAACTATAATTGTGATTATTCTGAACATTAATTTTGTAACACGTAAAAACATATCTCATTGGAAAATATATAAGTGGGACTGAAATGTTGCAGTATTTACGGTAGTTGATAATCGCCTCAACATATGTTTGGCAGTGGTTTCCATCCGTCGCAAATAACAACCGTTAGAACAATTGTTCATATTTGGATCATGCATGTTTAAGAGGTCCATATTAAACACACCAATATTTTAATTCTTATTTAATTTTTATTTAGTATTTATCACATTAACATATTATTGAAACAATTTTTTAATTAAAAAAAACGACAGTTGAGCATATCATTAAAAAGAGGGAAAGAAACTACCTCAAATAGTCTATCGTGCATATTACACGAAAATCTTGTAGAACACTTTAGCAATTTTCGTTTTTCTTTTGGGGTTCTTAGATATGTGCTTTAACGATATAAGTTAGCATTATCATTTAAAGAACTGAAAGAGGATAGAGTAATACTCCATATAGTTGACTAGAGGCGGAGTCCTTTATTTTGCTAGATTTTAAACAATTCTGTGATGATTTTTGTTTTCGGCACATCAAAATCTCTCTAAAGTGGTGTAGTGGCCTACCCAAAAATAAAAAAATAAAAAGTCTCAGGTCTATTTTGTGAGATTTTAAACAATTTTTCAACGGTTTTAGATTTCGGCGATTCCATAAGTGGCATACGTGATTTTTGTCATGCCTATGCTTGACTGGTAAGCGGAGGATTACATACTTTCAAATTTGTGGGGGGTTTCAAACCTCCTTTATATTGTATGTCAACTAAAAATTGTTTCAATTAACATTTGTATTGTAAAAAATAGTTTCATAATTTAGTGGCCCACTCAAGACATTTTTTCTGACTCCGTCATTGTAATTGACAGTATATTAGGAAAAATAACATTTAATATTTCATTGGTATTAACCCACTTGGGTTGGTTAGGTGGAATTGGCTTGTGACCTAGAAGTGTGCTCCTCCTCGAGGTCTAAGGTTCGATTCTTCTCAACGCCAAGTTAAATGGGCTAATTTAGCTTATTCAACAAAAAATATTTTATTGGTATTGTAAAACGAGTTATAATTGGATACAATTTTTTCTTGAAAACAACTTACAATTAGGGACGGAGAGAGTATACGTCTCTTTTTGGTCAATTTAATAGATATATTTACATTTTGGTTGGTTGTTTTAAAAATGTCTCTTATTTGAATTCCTCTGGTTTTTATGGTTGAAATTGGCTAAAAAAGTTTTAAGGCTAGTATATTTGTTTAAGAAGATAAAATAAAATTATATTACCACATAACCGATACTTTTCAGCAGAAGATGTACAAGGAAGAATTAGCTAAAGTTTAAATAATTACAAAGTCGAGAAGATTGAAATGAAAAAAATGAAGAAATTATAAGACAAGGACTAAGTAATTTCTCCTAAGAACAACAAATGAGGGTAAAGCCACCAAATGATACTCATAAGCGAAAGCAATGTATTTCGCTTTCAACAACAAATAAGCTTCAACTTTATTATAAATATACTATTAAAATATTTATATATTAATAAAATGAAAATTTGTATCATGTTTATCTCTTTACCTTTTGTCTATTTACATTTATTTTATTTTATTTTTGTCACTGTTGTTCTGAAAATCTAGGTAATACAAGATTTCAAATTTTATATAATTCGAAAGTTTCTTAGACCATCTTTATTGGGAGGGTCTTAACTATTTAAGACCAGGTACCTATTAGGTACCCCCAGTGGAGAGAATCTTTTTCAAGGTCTTATAAGACCCGAGGTCTTACTTAAGACCCCCACTTTTAAGCGGGACCCGTACTCTTTTAATATTAAAAAATTAAAATATAATGATATAAAATTATTGATAGTTGATTAGTGAGTTCGATTTAAGAACTTTGTGTGAGATCTAGGTTGGAGTGATTGAGTGCTTATTAGGTACTACTATTAAAAAATTATAAATGAGTGATGTGTACACATGAGACCCATTTAAAAACTCAAAAATGAGTGTCTCCATTGTGGATGTTCTTAATCATGATTTAAATTATATAATTCCAACAAATGATAATTAAATTAAATAAGACGGATGAGAAAACTAGAGAGTAAAGAATAATAGTCTAATATAAACTCACTCAAGAGAAACTAGGAAATTAGGACTTTAAAGGGAGTTTAATAAAATGGACTTTCTAGTTTGAGGATTGTTTGATAGCTCTACAAATCCTTAACAATCATTCACATTATCAAGCCGTGTACAATATATTTGTCGGTTTCTCTCATTCTTGTAATTCAACTCAAAAACCAGTTTATAGTTATTATTACGCGGCTATACCTTATACATCTACTTGTTACTCAAGAAACAATCCTTCACCGCTACCTTTATTCTCAACATTTCGTAAGTCCGATTTAATAATCCTATAAAAATATGAAACCGAAATTGTACAGAAAATTAATCACCGTTTATACATATACATATCTTTTGCTTTGAAACTACGTAGTTTCAACCTTAAAAGTCTATATCATCGGAAAATATATAAGAAATGGGGCTGAAATGTTGTACTATGTTACGGTGGTTCAAAACCGCCTCAACATATGTTTGGCAGTCCTTTTCCACCGTCAGTAGGGACGATAGTTTACAGATCCATACAAAGTTAGTAGGTGACTTTCACCACTTGTGGTTTAAGGTAAGTTAACGAGATCTAAAACACAAATAAATATTTAATCACTAGGACCGTGTGGGAGTCAACTGAACAAGTTAATAGTTAGTTATTTTTACGTTAGTGTTGACTTTTTTTTGCCTCAGAACTCCGGATTGAACTCGTTCAGTTTTATGGTAGAAAATGGTTAAAAACGTTTAAGGCTAATATTGCTGCAAGATTAAATGATGATTTGAATTGCATTGAGAATGCATGGAACGTAAAAAGACGGGATTGCATCAAAGAGAATGTTCCCTGATACTTATTTTTTGTAACCAACACTCGCTTGTATGAATCATCACACACGCTGAATTTATTTATATTGAAATTTCACAATTTGATCAATTACATTGAGTCTTATTTTGCACACATAACAATATATATTTCATCAATACATTTTTTGTTCAGATCTCTGCTCAAGACGAACAGAGACCGGTGAAACTGAGAATACAAACAAAAGACGCTATATATAGGCGGAACATCAAAATAAACTTCTTAAAAACACCCCTGAGGACAACACCCACCAAAGTACACGTCACCACTTAAAACAAACTTCTTCACAAAAACGACCACTGTAAATACGATATCCAACCACCCATCATAACTACCCACCCCTTTAAAAAAACACCCCTCAAAATAAAACTCCTAGTCCTGAACACCAACAAACAAAGAGTACTATATATAACAAACAAAACGATAGAATCCGCTGGCGCAGTAATTTATTTCTTCCATAAGCATGAGATCCTGCAAAAGTTATGAACTGATGAATGTGTTGATATACAAAATCTAAAAGTTTAATAATTAAATAATAAGACATTCCTTAAACTAAAATAAATTATGATTGAATCCTTGAACTTGTAAAAAAATGTATAGTTGATATTTTTAATTTTTATTAGGTTACTCAACTTTCTTTTAATTTTATGTGTTAACCCTCCGATTCTCAGATGAAGGGGTCATGATAATAATCTTGAGATAAATATAATATGATCAAGAATTACTCCACTCATAAATCAAATTTACTCAATTTTAAAAAGCAATTACAACCTATCATTAAAAATATAATTTTTTTTTGTTTAAATCACCCAAATTTAGGCCGTTTGTTTTTTTTAAAAAAAAAATTATCTTTTAGTTATACTTGTGTGTATGTTTATTTTTAACTATTTTGTTAAAAAATAATTTTCAAACATAAAAAAAAATTTAAAATAAAATTTGAAAACAAATATTTGTGAAAACCATGTGGAATCAATGTAAAAAAAATAAAAAATATTGTCAATATAAAGATTTTTATATTGTGATTCAATCATATTCCTCAAATGATTAGAAATGTCTAACTTTAATCATATCTACTTTTAATAAAGTCATATATATACTTCATTTTTATTTGATGAAGTGTAAAACTTTTTTACATTAACGGTGTAAAAAAAATAGCGATGCGACTGGATTTGTACCTTATCGGTTTTTTGTTTCAATTAATATAAAAACAAATTTGCTTTCCAAACAAATAAAATTTGAATTATATATAACGAATTATAACTTCTTATTAACTCTTGTCAAAAAAAAAAACTTCTAATAACTAAGTTTTTTTTTGTTACAATTTATCTTGGTAGTATATGATTATTTATAAAAAAATCTTCATCTCCATTTTAAAGAAACAATACCAATGTTTTTATTACTTCCTGTTTTATTTCTATTTGTTATCTTTCAAAGCTGTAATAAAACAAATCATTCTAAGTTGATTTAGAATTTGAGTTTTCTTAATTATTAAAGTCGTATATGATTTTAAGTTGATTGAAAAACAATTTATATTTGGTACTATGATTGAAAAACAGTTTTATTAGAAGCTTATTTAAAATCATTAATTTTTGAAGAGCAAGTAGATTTGTTTCTAGGCCTGGAATCAAAACTTGGATGTCACCATAATTTTGTGAGATTTTTAAGTTTAAACTTTAAATAAAAAAAATTAAAATATCCAATAAATAGATAAATTTTATGATGAACAAATAAAATAAATCTTATGTATAAGTTCATTTTCATATATAATCGTAGTGTCTTGATATATACCTGCTAGCCATGCCTATGCTTCTTGCCATGAGCTATATGTTTAACATCCATTGTCGATTTTTTTTCAGGAGTACTGTCTTTCTTAGGGGCAGAACTCGAACCTCCCTTACTTGGGGGATGACCATGAGAACTGGAAGGGCTCGCACCTGAAGAGCTCCCATTTGAAGAAGAACTGAAATGACGAGCATCATACACATTCACTTTACCTTCTTGTGTGGTGTTCCCATTCCTGTTAGTACTCATTTTTTAATGATAATACAAATACTAGGTAATAATGTATTCTTTCTATGGCTACGATTTATGGCTTGTATTTATAATAAACACTTGCGATGCATTATTATATAGGTAATGTACCATGTAATTGGTATTAAATTGTAACGTCAACCTTCCTCTTTTTCTTGTTAAATTGGAAAGTAATAAATTATTAGTATTCATGATACTAATGAGTACTCTTTTCGATCTAGAATGTAAATAACGGTTTTTTTTGTTTGACTAAAATATATGGGAAATGCTAACCGGTATTCTCGGAGCATTGGTTAAGGATACTAAAAAAAGTAAATTATACAATAGTTATTGCATTGAGAATTGTGCAATCAATCCATAAAAAGTCAAAAAAGTTTTTTTTTTTAATAACTTCCTTTTTCGGTTTCTTTATCCAGTACCCCCAGGAATAAATGTTAGCATGACCCTTAATATATAAGCAAACATTGACTATTTATACTATATTTTTTTGTTATTTCTCCTAAATTACTCTTTATTTATTTTGTACTATACATAAAAAAGAAATATGAGATTTTAGGATGACTTTTTAATTTATTTTACACCATAATTTATTAGCAACTCAACTCTTTTTCAATTTTAAATTTAATTCAAATTTACAACGTAATTTTAGAGAATTTTAAAATTAACTACCAATTTTAGTTGAATTTTTTCGTTATTAATATTTAAAAATAATTAAATCAAAATATATGATTGAATAAATATATGAAATACAATAGAAAAAGAGCGGTTAGACAGGTACAAAAGTGTTCTTTTGTACACCAGTGTAAATAATAATTTCTAGCAACCTTTTTATTTTCATGGAACACATTTTCACAGGGAGAATTCGGAGAGTACAATTATAATTTGAAGGAAAAAAAAATGTTCAATTGGGACAGTTCGGAAAGTACAATTATATTTTGAAAAAATAAAGGAGTTCAATTTTTTTTTAAAATGGTGTAAAATAATTGTTTTTCTTCCTTATATATGAGATCGGAAGAAGTATTTTATAACTTTCATATGTGAATTAGAACTTTGTCCATTAAAATCACAAAATCATTTACCATGGACACCTCTTGGACAAATTGCTTTGTTACCCTTCATTTACTCCACCAAGTTAGTTCGTAGCACAATACTTAGGTGGCAAATACATAGAAATTATATGTTTTGTTCATAAGGAATTTCTCTTTTTTTGTTTTAATTTTGTTTAACGATTACAAGTTAACCATTTTGAAATGTTCAAATATTAGACAATATGGAAAAGATTGGAAATGAGCTATTTTTGGTTGCAAATATTTGCTATTTTGAAATGTTCAAATTTCTCCGCTTTCAAATATTAAAAAAAAAAAAAAAAAAGGAAAAGATTGGAGAGGTTTTGTAGGTAGAAATCAGAAAAAAGATTAGAAACGAATATCAAATTTCGATACAGACATACAGTATCCACCATCGATTTTCCTTCTTTTATTTTTGGTTGCAAATATTTGGTATTTTGAAATGTTCAAATTTCTCCGCTTTCAAATATTAAAAAAAATAAATAAAAGGAAAAGATCGGAGAGGTTTTGTAGGTAGAAATCAGAAGAAAGATTGGAAATGAATATCAAATTTCGATACAGTATCCATCGATTTTCCTTCTTTTATTATTGAGTCATGTTATACAATTTTGTTGGATAGGGAGTAATAAATTTTTTGTGGTGGTCGGGTTTTGAATTCAGACCTTGTATATATTATTCACTGTCCCTGTCAATTAAGCTAAGTTAAGCTCACATAGACAAAGGAGTAATAATTTGTTAGTGAGATAGAGGGTATATTTGTCAAAGAGTTAAGAAAAAAAAATTTGCTTTATAATTAAAAAAATAATTGTAACATTCAATAACTTAGGTATTGTTCGTTAGAAATTTAACATAATAAAAATTAATGTTAAATTACATTGTTTCCCTTCATTTGATAGTATTTAGCTTACTACCAAGTTGGCAGTACAATATTATTATTTTTTGGTAAATACCTAGGAAATTTCGTATATTAGTTTGTCATTTTGAAACACTTACTAATTACACTTGATAATTACAAGTTTGTCATTTTGAAATGTTCATATATTACAAAGAGAGAAAAAAAAAGAGCTGCAGAAATATAAATTGTTAGAGTTGTACACTATGTTTAAAGGACCTTTTGGTAACATATTTGCAATATCTATTTGGTGGATTTGACACTTCAGAAATAAACATACGCTTGGCGACAAGCGATGGAAAACTTAAAATATTATTCATTTTATAGACATCATGCGTACCGACCTAACTTCTGATCATATTCACTCCTTTAAGCACCACATTAATCGTCACATTGTTAAATTAGTCTCACCTCAAGATGGATGCAATAAGTTGAATATGGATGGAAGTTCTGGTGCTTTTGATGTTGGTAATCAACAACTCTATTCAACGAGTTATTTGCGAGATAAATTCTTTAGAAGTCATTCATCTTCTTTAACATCTGCATCACTCACATATATGCATGTACATCCTCGAGTTACTATTATAAGCAAAAGTTAATATATTAGATTCATTTATTAAATGAAGTATGTGGTCTATAATAAAGACCATATACATCATTAGTTGAATGAATCTAAAATGTAGATTTTTCCTTATATTACTAACCAGAGGGTGTATACACTTCTTTCTTGGTGAAATTTTTTGGTTTAAAGGAGCATATTCCTAACTTTTCTTTCTAACATGTGCTTAGAGAGAGAAACCATTGCACGTATTTCTTGGTCAAGCTCCGACGCTCTTCAAGATTAGGTGCAACCTTTTGGGTGACTCTCCCATCATATTTGAAGTCAATGTTGAGGCTTGATGCCCTAGGTTGAACCCTGTTTTTAGGGTTCTTTTTTCTTCTTTTTCTTTTGTCATTCTACTAAAAAAAAAATTAAATTTAAGTGGCTAATAAACTCCACCAAATGATGAATTGTTTAGAAGAATCAAGATTTGATTCCCAAAAAGCAAAATTCTTGCCCAGATTTTATTTACCTCTCAAGCATACTTTAAATTACAGAAGCCCTTTCTCTTATAAATCAGATGATTAACACACAATATATCTATAAGATGAAGGTCCATTTCAAATAACAACTTTCAATCCACAACTTATCCTTATTATTCTCACTAAAATCCACAATTATGGGTTAACCTTCAACTTTTTTTTAATAGACAAAATGACAAATAATTAGAGTTGTAAAAAATGGAGTATATTAATGGGCCAACCCATTAGCTCATATTTAAGGTTGGGCCTAAGAAAGGCTAGCCCAAATGTACTCAAACTTATGAAAATTGTTGTTCACACAATTGATAAGGCTGAAACACACATATAAAAGACGAAAATACCCATCGGCAGTTAACTGCCGCCAATTTCAATATTCCTCGGCAGTTACCTGTCGAAATTCCTCGGCAGTTAACTGCCGCCGGTTCCATCGGTAGTTAATTGCCAAGGAAAGCAATTATGCAGACAGTGGGTTCTGCATAATTGAACCAAGCCATATTTTGGCCTTACTAGATGTACAACTAGAGCATTTCCAGAGGCAATACTAGATGTACAACATTTATACTCAGTCATAAACAACAAAAATACATTAACTTTTATAGTTGTCCTTAATTAAATCAATCCGACATTTCGTTATAATTACACGAGTGTTTGAAATTCATCAAAACATTAAAGAGTGTCCATAATTAAACAACACATTACATATCATTAACTTAAATCTCTACTGACATTCTACGCAACTGCAGAAGGAACGAACATACATATATAATATATTATCTTCCACCATATTCCTAAACATAAATCCGATGTCCCTATCATCCCGAATAAGCCAAGACACATAGCTCGCCGTTTTCCACGCGTGTTCATCTTTATCTTCTCCTAAGTCTATGCAAGGCATTTGAGCAAATAAGTGACGTGTATATTGATTTTCACCAAGATGCTCAAAATAAGTGTTAACTTGTGCCTTCAAATCATCAATATAGTTATTTGGTGTTATCATAACCTTAATTGTCTTTTTAAAAGCGGAGTACCGAACACGGCCTTCAATTTTTGCAACCTCGGACATGTTTCACTTCACAAAAGCTTTATGAAAAAAATTATACATTAGAATGAAATTAAATGAAACGTAATAACCAATAAAGAATAACGAATAAATCAAATGCGTAAACATTAATACCGAATAAATAAGTATTGCACTAGTTTCACCACATAAAAGTCATATTTTCATATATTTATATAAATTACATAATGATAGTTATATAATGGTCATAAAAAATTGACGTTACAATATCGACCCAAAAAATATGTCGGTGTAATTTCTTAAAAAAAAAAGAATTAACACCGACAAAAAATCACTCATCAATCACCAAGTGATTGGAGAAGATCAAGTGAAATAGAATCTTCTTCATCTTCCTCAATAACTTCAAATTGTTGCTTTGGTTTTTCGGGAGTGTCGCGCAAAATAGGTTCCACTTTGTTTGACTCCTTTTTTGGTTGGGCCGGTTTATCTCCCTTTTCAATAATCATGAGATCTCAGAACAAATCATGTTGATCCAAATACTCATCTTCCCAAGTCATTGCCTCTTCATTCTTGTGATTGTGTCACTCCGTAGATAAAGGAGGTAGTGGAAAACCACCTTCAAAAAAATAAGCACGAAATGATTCGGAATTAAGCCAAGCCACATGATGGGAGTTTTTTGCTTAGCCGGTGGTGGCCCTCTTAGTGGGAAAAAAGATTACGATTTTCCAATTTCAAGATTTGTCAACAAGACCACACACCTTTTGTAATCATTAGAAACAATGTGTCCCATGTCCGGAAACGTCAACCACTTATCAACATGTGCGATACCACTCATATTTGCGGGAGGATGTAAGCCATTTAAAATGTAGTTATAACGATTCTCACCCGCATATACTTCCACATAATCATCTCTATGATCTTTCAACTCTTGAATAAGATGTCTACGAATCATGATATGACTTTCTTCGGTCAATCCCATGAACTCGGCTATAGCTCGAAATCCACAATGTCCATCGCCTATAACATCCACCACTTTTTCAATAAATGGAACCATGAACTTTGACATATAATCAATAGGTCTCAAAACCGGAATAGACATTTGAACAAAAATAGGCTTTGGAAACCGAGTAGGTGGTGATAGTGGGGAACATGATGTTTTACCAAGACGAGCACCTTTTTTTTATATAGAAAATGATGAAGTTGGTGGTGAGGGTGACGGTTGACTATCCAGATTTTGGGAATCAACAACCTCCTACGAAGAAGGGATTCGACTAGTCGATGCCACTTTTGCTCTAGACCTCGCAATATCCACTTTTTTCTTGGCTCCCTTGATTGGTACTTTTCGTGGTGGTGGAGACAACATGGTGGTGTCAGGAAATTCCAACTGCCACAAAACCTCTTTCATTTTAAGCTTCATTTGGAAAGGGACTTTCTTGAGACGTTCTTGAATACCATTCCACTCATCCTCGACAAAAAAACCATCTTCACTACATTCTTGACCCATACATAACTTATGCCAATGATGGTGTATCTCATACAATAAAATAGGCTTGTCTTCACGGATTTTAGTAGCAATAAATCATGCACATGGTAGCCCGTAAGATGTCCTTTGAATACAACCACAAATTTCTTTGTCCATACACAATGTTCCCTTACAACGCTCCTCTTCCAAAGCAATGTTGTCCAAAGCATATCTAGACACATAACCCCCTAACCAAGAGTACAGAGTGACATCTTTGAATCAATGTTCTAATACGGTAACACTCTGACCAAATCATGTTTGTATCCCAGTTAACTAAATCACCAATATATCATGTATTTTCTCCCAACAAGTACCCAAATCACCCACACTATTGTTCAAATATTTCTTTACTAAAGCATGAGCCGATTCTTCCCTGTTGGTGGTTCTGCAACCAAGATGCAACACATGGTATGTCCATGCCCTCACTATTTTCTCCTTAACTTCATCCAAGTTGGTCATGGCATAAGTTAGGAAAATTGGGAAATCACTACAAACATCTTGGAACTCCACTAATACATTTGCATATAATTCTTGAGTGGACGATTCAACAATAACTTTCCATGCACTCATTATCTTCTTTACTACATCACCATGTTTCACCTCTTTCCCATTCTTTTTTCCCAAAGGATATCTACAGTCTAAGATGCACCTTTCTTTAACATTTTTTTGCACATGAAAGTAACAACTCATTGCATAACTTTCGGGGAGAACATTTGCAACTGCATTCATCAAAGACATATCCCTGTTAGTCACAACACCTTATGCATATTCATCTTTGACGTATGAATTTTACGCATCATTTGTAAAACCCAAACAAAGTTTTCCTCTTTCTCATGTGTCACAAATCCAAAGCCAACCGAATAGGTCAAATCGGTCAAGGCGACCTCAACTATCTCAAACATTGGCATCTTGTACATGTTGGTTTTGTAGGTGGAGTCCATAACCAAAAGATATCTTCAATAGTAGTACTTTCACTTTGTGCTCTTGAGAAATAAACATAGTTGTACTTCTCCAACTTTGAGAGTAGAAACTACAACACCGTCTTGTTACCTCTGTTTGTCTTCCATATTTGTTGACGTTCATTGTATACTTGCTTGATATTTGTTATGCAATCTTGTCTTTTGCTCTTCAAATTTAACAAAATATTTCTTGGACACACCTTGCTCTTGGCCAAGTCACGTACAATCTTCTTGTCATCCTTTTTTAATCTACCGGCAAGCATGTGTTCTTCTACAGCCGGCTCCATCACATGGTTGTGAACTCCATTAACAATGTTCAATCTCCATTCCTTTGTTTGCTTACTAAGACATTGATGACAGTCTGTCATATCACATTTTTAGAGTCTTTTTAATTAAGTTTTAATTCTATTTCTATTAGTTTAATGTTTAATTTAGAGTCATTTTAAATAAATTGTTGTTATTAATTTATTGAGTCAACTAGTGTTCAATTGGTCAATTAGTGTGGCATTTGA
>Ga0315915_1004001_pt1 | contig 18654 bp, 11 predicted proteins | sample MpolbnodulesMG_FD_207738 | JGI IMG/M metagenome (GOLD analysis project Ga0315915, IMG submission 207738) | Medicago polymorpha root nodule microbial communities from Los Angeles, California, United States - branched nodules | ecosystem: Host-associated > Plants > Roots > Nodule | place: USA...
CTAATCCTAAATCTGAAACTGGGCTCAATCAGAACAGGCCTCAAAGGAAAAAGAAATCCCCCGCTTGGAATTTGGTTTCATTAGGAAGACAAAGAATTTCTGAAATTCACCCCTCTCATGTGCCCTTCTCATTTTCAAAATTACCCATGTTTGGATCTTAGAATCGAATGCGTGTTTTTAGAGTTTTGGATTCTAGAATCTAAAAGCAATGGGAAGACAAAAGACCAATTTTTTTTACATTAAATCAAATACTGCATCGACAACATAAAATCAACTACAACAACAATGACAACATAAATAAACACAAACAAAATCATAAAACAGTCAAACTAATTTCTTCATCGTTTCGTTTATGCACACCTTGATTTCTTTTTGTCTCGGAACTTATCAGACTTGCATGAATAACATGAACAAATTTCAACAATATAGTGTCTATATCTCGACAAAATAATATGCAAAGAAAATAACGCTATCCATTTTGACTCATTTTTAGACTTTACCTATCTTTCAGTTGAACTCCATATTATTATGACCCTTTTTCCTTATGAACTGGAGGTTAAAATAAATAAATAAAACTATTGATTTCCTTTTTACATTTGATATTTCACTTCCTAATTATCACATTCGATTGGATTTCTTTTATTTTACTGCAAGCAAGTTCATCCTTCTTTTTCTTTCTTTTCTTTCTTTTTTTTTTTTTGTAAAAAAAAGTATCATATAATTCTTCCGTAAAAGAAAAAACATCATATTCCCTTGGGTCCAATGTTTTCATTCTTTGTTATTTTGAAAAACTGTACTAGGGTTTATTTTATTTTTTACACTTTAAATACATTATTTCCACATTTTGTTAATTTTTTTTTGTCAATAAGAATAATATAATTGATATTGTTTTTTATTATTAATAATATTCACACTAATAACACTTATATAAGTAAAGATTCCCTCTATTGTACCAAAAAAAAACTTATTTAACGATTTGAAAATTTATTTAAATTTACATATATATCATCAAGTAATTTAATAATCATTTGCTCCTTGCAGAGAATTGAGTATTGTATGTCTTTTAAATCTTGTCTTAGGCTCCAAAAGTTAACTACATGCCCCCGACTGCAAATGTGTTTCATTGTTAATGTATGGTGTGTTCAGCAGAATGTATGTACTTAATAACGACCTTTGCTTTTGGGCAGACACTAATGACCATATGACCACTTTTACACATTACGTGCCTTACTTTAATGTAAATAGACAGTGATTATTATATTTTTTTAAAATTGAGTATCTTCCGCGCGCGCAATTGTGGAAGCTAATCCTTTAAATATTGTGGAATTTAAATGATGACAAACTCTCATAAAAGAAATAGACAATAAATTATACAATTCATTTCTAATTACGAACACTTATAATATTATACTCGCGTATATAGTAACTACCAGACAATCTATTGTTTGACTTTGCTTATTAGGATATATTCTTTGATCCCTTTAGTAAACGTTAGTGGAAAAAAAATTCCTTTTCTATTTAAAAGAAAAATAATCTGACAAAATAATTTTTAAGGATGATCTGGACTTGTTGCATGGATAATTTGTTAGATGGTTTAAATGGATAAACTTTGATACTATATTAAGATTTTGTATTTTTTTTTTTTGGTAGATAGACGAAATGGCAAAGCCATTATAAACTGACACACACAAGTGGAGGTACCGAGGTTCGAATTCCGGTTATGACATCCGGCCTAACAATTTCGACATTTTGTCAGTTGAGTTAGGACTTCTAGATATATTTTGTATTTATTTATCCCTAAAAATAATCTAAGTTATTAATGAAAACAACATACATCCAAATTTACGGTGAGCTTATGTCTAGATAGTCAAACATATGATTAGTTGAAGTAAAAAAAACCAAAGATGAGTTCGCCAAATCTTTCCCAATTCTCGACTAATTTTCAAGGACAACAATACTCTATCTAAGTCATCCTTAATCAATTCATAAGACGAGTAATATCATTATTTATAAACTCTTTTAAGCATATTCTCTTTTCAATATGAGATTTATGATTTTCTAATACTTTGTAACCCTTTCGTTGGTATTTAGCTTCCAAATTCCCCAACTAAATAATAAAAAGGAATGGTTTAGTAAGAACTAGAGACAATTTAAAGATTGACAATACATAAAGAAAGAAATAAATAACAAAAGATAATCTCTGTATATCTATAATATCTCTATTAGATACAACACGATTTTAGGCACTGCTTTAGCCTTAGCCATTGGTCAAACTCACCAAACATGGTATCATAGCACTTGCTTCATATATACAAATTTCCTACAATGGGACAAAATAATTATTCATGTCATGTTACATAAGTTAAACTATCATTATCCCTATAATTTGGTTTAGGGTATTGCGGCCTGCAGATTCAATAAAATCCAGTTTGGCTTTTTTTATTTTAAAATGTTGTTAGGTAAATAAAATGCAACAACACTTTGATTAAGATAGAAGTTATACCCTCACTATTTTATCCAGAACCAATACTACATAATACTATATACTAATAAAACTGCAGCAAATATAATGTTCACATGTTAGTTGATCTTCATTATGAATATCTTTTAGTTAATGATAGGATATCTCATATCTAATTATCTATGTTCAGTATCTTTTTTAAGGTATTATATACTCCATTTTGGCCGTTCTCAGTTGAAAACATTTTTGTGACTAGAATTCCTTCAACATGGTTGTGTGAACATTCATACACTAATATTATAGATGCTTCTAAGGTCGTTACGATTGCCAGTTGAATGGTATACGGCTATACGCAAGTGACCATGTTAAACATGGGTCATATGAATAAAGAAAATAACTCGGATATAAGAAAAAATTCGAGAATTTTTTTCTCATCTTCCAAGCATTTCACATGCCCTTCTCTTTTTATAATTTTATCCCGTTCAAATTATATAATCTGAACTCAAAAACACGGTTTAAATTATATAATATGAAACATGTTTATATGTAAACAACAATTAGAACTCTCCTCTCATTCCGACACTTACAATTTTTTCCCTAACAAACCACCAAAACACTCAAAACCCAAACCACCCAACATTGTGTCATTCTCGAAGTGAAATGCTTCGGATTATATAATCCAAACATGGGTAAAATGAAAAAGTAAAGGACGCGCGAGAAGCAAGTAGGGTGGAAAAACAAATTCTCTATGTTTTTTTGTCTACTAAGTTTCTTGATAAGGATTTTGTTTCGATTTCAAGTTCGTTGCACCTTTTTTCTAGGGTATTGTCCATTTTAGATCTTTGTGTCTTAGAAGGTTGATGAGGTGTTTATAGACTACCTTTTGATATCGATTTTTAAATAATGTGAGACTTTTTGATGTACTAAAAAATAGTCCCCAATCAATGCTAGTTAAAGGGTATGTTAACCCTCGTACGTGACTTAAAAACGCTTACTCAGAGACAACACCAATGTAAGTTCTCAAGGTTTTGTTCTTAGTTAAAAGACACATTAGTGAGTTAAAAACTTGTGTTTATAAACAATCTTAATGGTTTTAACTTAAGATTTCGATCACTCTAAAACCTTTTCAAACCTCTATTGTTGAGGTTTGGTTGAGGAGACCAAAGTGGATTCCAAATTTATTGGATGGTATTTCAAACATAGCTAGGGATGGGAATAATTCTTTAATTTCTTGCATGTCTTTTATTATGATTTCTTTCTATTAGTTGTAGTATTATTTTTAAGAAGTATTAGATTATATATATTATTGTTTCACCAAAAGAAAAAAAATTGTATATATGGTATTATTTTTTATTGAATCTATTTGATTATATTGCTGAAGTGACAGTACAGGGGATCATTGAATATTGAATGATACAAATATTGATATAACAGCCAAACCAGATATAGACCCACTGCCAGAAGTTGGGAATTTTTTTATATTTTTTGAAGGGTGCCAGAAGTTGGGAATTCTTTAGCTTCTTGTTGAACGAGAACATTAGACCAATGAAATTGGTTAACGTCATTAAGTTCATTATATTTTTTTTATCAAACATTTAGTTCATTATATAAATAGTCTATGATGGTCGGTTACTTGGAATTTTCCAAGCATATTGGATTAATAAAATCAAATGCATTTAGCAAGTAGATAATTGTATTGTAATTCTAATTTACTACATATCATGTGCCTCACATGTATTGTGTTGCATCACGGTTCTCTTATATTCTATATATGGTGGCACAATCCTGGATTGTTATTATATAATCTGGCAAGTGACAATGTAGTAAAATTTTCCTAATATAATTTTAAATGAAGGAAAGGAAACAACCATCTTTGCCATTATGAATAAGATAATGATAAAATAATTTAAAAGAAGTGGCATGGGCCAACAAGATTTTTAACAACATGGCCCGAAAAGCTCATTATGGTTATATTTTTTTTTTTCTAAACTTAAAGGTAAATTTAAGGTATATTGAAGTTTGGTTGGTTACCGATAATCTCTTGCCAAAATTTGTTTAATATTTAATTTTTTTGGGTAGAATAGGTAAAAGAAAAAGAGAATAGAAAAAAAAACTATCTCGAAAAAGAAATCCTACTAGCAACAGTTAGTAGGAGTAGGCTAATTCCGACTGGAGGAACTGCAATAGAATGATAGGTCTCATGGCTATCAGTTTCAAGCTTGGCAAGATAGTGTTTACACCGATTTTTGGTAATGTAAACTCCATTATCCATCAATGGTTTTAGGATATAAATGTCGATCGATGGTGACAAATGTATTTTTTAAAGGGGGATCGTTCAAGCCTCGCGGTTTATGACATCACTTCATGCATTCTTTAAGAACATTAATGTCAGAATTGCTTTCAACATCTTGTAATAACAAGTTGTCTCATGAGAACCCGATAGAAAATTGCTCAAGTGAGCATGTTAAAAAGAAAAAGAAATAGAATAAAGATCAAAAGAAATGCAAAAGAAAAAGAAAAGTAAAACAAGAACAATGATATTAAATTGCAGGAATGTAAAGGGTGGTTGGAATCTGTCAATCCATACACTCATGAACCCATATGCTCTGTGTGGCGGCATGGGTGTTGGAGTTTCATGAATCAAGAAACCAACCCATTGTTATTATTACAAACTGATATATATAGACCTTGTAGAGAAAACTACCACTAAATCCTACGGTCTATATTAAAAGTAGAAATAACTTCCTAAGACACTAGGAAATAACTTCCATGCACTAAGACACTAGAAATATTCTCAATGCACTTGAGCCTTGTTTCCCGCCATGCGCTCCAATTGCAACTTCGAATTATTTCTCCTTGTCTTTGGTCGAAATTGCGGTGTGTCGAAGTCTGTATGCTCTTGGTCGAAATCTCTTTGCACTTTGCAACATGTCGAAATAACCAATTTGCCTTGTAGAAAATAGAATCATGAGTTCGACCAAATATTTCATTTTTGGTGTTAACAGAGGCCCCCCAGAATGCTGTTTCTCGAAAGACATGAGAGGAATAACATTTTGAAACATAATACCAAAAATGAACAATCTATGGTCTTCTTGACCACTTCATCAGAAGTTCTTTTTCATCTCTCCAAGCCAAATTCAAATTTGGTATATTGGCTTTAATGAACTTCAAATAAATCACTCAAAGATCCATTGGAAGTATGTGTATATATCATTCATGGATCACTACAAAACACATGTATACTCGCCCTTTAGAAAATTCAGACCATTTAATATGATCATGGTTTTCAAAAACCATTTTAATCTACAGTTTCAAAAACCGTTTTTTATGGTTATAAAGTGTTGGGTCGCGCAAAACTTGAAATTGTTCCACTGGGCGTGCCAATTTGTTTACACCGATTTTTGGTAATGTAAACTCCATTATCCATCAATGGTATCCATCAATGGTTTTAGGATATAAATGTCGATCGATGGTGACAAATGTATTTTTAAAGGGGGATCGTTCAAGCTTCGCGGTTTATGACATCACTTCATACATTCTTTAAGGACATTAATGTCAGAATTGCTTTCAACATCTTGTAATAACAAGTTGTCTCATGAGAACATGATAGAAAATTGCTCAAGTGAGCATGTTAAAAAGAAAGAGAAATAGAATAAAGATGAAAAGAAATGCAAAAGAAAAAGAAAAGTAAAACAAGAACAATGATATTAAATTGCAGGAATGTAAAGGGTGGTTGGAATCTGTCAATCCATACACTCATGAACCCATATGCTCTGTGTGGCGGCGGGGGTGTTGGAGTTTCAAGAATCAAGAAACCAACCCATTGTTATTATTACAAACTGATATATATAGACCTTGAAGAGAAAACTACCATTAAATCCTACGGTCTATATTAAAAGTAGAAATAAATTCCTATAACTTCCTAAGACACTAGGAAATAACTTCCATGCACTAAGACACTAGAAATAATCTCAACGCACTTCAGCTTTGTTTCCCGACATGCGCTCCAATTACAACTTCGAATTATTTCTCCTTGTCTTTGGTCGAAATTGTGGTGTGTCGAAGTTTGTATGCTCTTGGTCGAAATCTCTTTGCACTTTGCAGCATGTCGAAATAACCCATTTGCCTTGTCGAAAATAGAATCATGAGTTCGACCAAATATTTCATTTTTGGTGTTAATAGATAGTCGGCGCATGCATTCCCTTCTCGAAGAGTATGATGCATGTGAATGTGTCAGTCCCTGGAAAAGAGCTCCTTTACATTAAAAATAATTGTTGCGTAATGATGCCAATCATTGACGGGTTCATATATCAACTTGATTGCGGTCTTTGAATTAGAATAACACCACAACTCTAAAATACCAAACTCCCAGGGCATACGTAACCCATGATAAATTGTCAATAACTCTGCATGGGGGATGTTAAAGAAGCTTATATTTCTAGCAAATCCATGGATCCAAGCTCCATCCTCATTCCTAAGCATGCCCCTAAAACTGGAGACATCAGGATTGCCAAGGCTACTACCACCAACATTTAAAATCATGCCATTACCACCCTTATCATTCCAATTTATCATCCGCATAAGTGAAATTATCCTGCTTGAGGAAGGACTTATCCAGAAGATTAACATAGTTGTCCGTACACACCCTAATAGAAAAGGGGTAAAGCCAATAGCTTTCCAAAGACGAGTCGCAAAATCGCAATCCCTGAGGCAGTGGAAGGTGGTATCAACTTCTTGATTACAATGCGGATAGAGGTTCATTTGGATCATACCACGATGGCACAGCATCGACATGGTAGGGAGAGAGTTTTGTATGCCGTCCAAAGAAAAAAAAAATCAATTTCTCAGGAGAAGGGATGTGCCACAACCACGTCCTTGAGATATTGTCTGTTAGATTTTCAGCAAATTCAAATATGTTAAGCCAAAAATATCCATCCCTCGCTGAGTATAGGCCATTCAAATTTTCTTTCCAAGTGTAACAATCCCTCACCGTAGGATGCAAACACATTGGAATCAATTGCAAAATCTCTTCGACAACAGTTTGAATATTAGTATATGATAAATTAAAATTCCAGGTTCCATCAGCATAAACATCCATCACTCGCATATGCAAATCATGAATGTCCACAAAGAAAGCCTTTTTAGCTAATTTACCTATACCCGACCAATTAGTGTACCAAAAGGAGGAGTTTCCGTCGCCCAATCGAAATTCAAATCCCTCCCTAAGGGCCATAAGCGCTTTCATCATAGCATTCCAAGTTACCGATCCTGGTTTCTTGTTTATATTTAGAAGCACTTCACCCTTAATATACTTGTGTTTCAGCACCTGAACCCATAAAGAATCACAATTTTGGTGAATACTCCAAACCATTTTTCCTAATAAAGACGTGTTAGCATCCCTTGCCTTTCGAATTCCGAGACCGCGTAGCTTTTTTGGTTTTGTGGTATTGTCCCAGCCAACTAGGTGGATACCCGAGTTCGAATTACCTTTCCACAAGTGACAATGGGACTAGACTACTTCCGGATTGTGGAAGGAAGCAGGATAAATTGCTCGTGTCTCTTTGTTCTCTCCCTCCCTCTCTCTCTCTCTCTCTAGCTCTTTTATATCCGCTGCACTTGACTCTAATCATTGATTCAGGTTCTAAACTCTACCAGAAGCTGAACATTGGACTTAGTTAAAAACAAGAAAAAGCTAACATAATTCAACCCCCTTCTTGTGTTTTTCTCACCTTCACATCCGCCTATTTCCATTTGTGCAGCATTGTACCTACTGAAAAGATAGGGGAAACCGTGAGCACGAGCTCTAGAGCACTCCTATAACCACCAAACAACCTCCCTATTAGAAGGGGGACACCTCAAATAAGCAGTAAGGGGCACCCGTATATTACAATATAAAATGTCCCCTTTGAAATCAGTAACTACAATGGGATTCTCCAAGGTTATTGGGGGAAACGAACACTTATTTTTCACCTTCAACCCTAAAACAAAAAATCTACTAAAACCTACTAAAACCTCAAGATGCCCTGAACGGACACTTATTTTTCACCTTCAACCCTAAAACACAGAACACATGAACTAAACAAGATAAACAAAGTACAAAGGGGGAGGAAATACCTTTTAAATTGTGTGATCTTTTGGAAGAAAGTAGAAGCCCCCAAAAGCTTGGAAATGCTGAAACTTCAGCCAAATAGCAAGGAGAGATCCTCGCTTGAAATAATCGGAAAAGGGCAAGGTGAAACACGAAAAAAGTCTTTAAGAAGTTTGGGTTGAGTGATAAAAATGAAAAACTTCTTGGAAAATAAGCGGAGAGTTGATAAATGAAAAAGTGGAAAAGAAGAGTTTTCCCCTTTTATAGGCTCTGGATCATTCAGATCAAGTGGGGCGCGCGTGCTAGCCACGAAGCTGACACATGGAAAGTAAATTGAACAACCATCACGTCAGGAACATTTCAGTTCAAGGCATTAAATGCCAACTACCCCCACTAACTCATCACATGCGCCACAATCTTCAGAGCAGAACGACAAAGTAATCTTCCCACAAACAAAAACTTTAAAGGCACCAACACCCTCGAGAGTTCGATCAAACACCCCTCTTTACGATAAAGCCATTGCACCATAAAGGCATCAATGTCTTGGGAGAAACTGCTCTGGACTGGCCAAAAGGCTAATCCAACGACGACACATGGACTAAATATACACCATCTTAAGGTTCAACGCCTGAAGGAGCATGCCAACATTAGTGCACCACATCGCATCCGAGCACATCTCCACGCAAGGATCACTCTACACGTGTCCTCTAACCGCTCCCTAATCACACGCCCCAAAACCCAGACACGGTTATTCTCACATGCTCCTATATAACAGTGACTTAGCTTCACCCTCAAGGTATGATCCACCTTTCACAACACTTTCTACATACTCTTTCTCAGTTCCATTACTGACTTGAGCGTTGGAGTGCTAATGTGCCTCCAGGCACCTTTTGTCCCACCGCGAAGATTCGTCGCCACTGTACCAGAGCACATTCCGCCACTGTTGCCTCTCATCCATCCTCATCGGGCAGATCAAGATGATATTAGAGTCATACCTTTCTAAAGTTGGCTTTTCCAAAGCTTTTTTCTTATGGAATCCCATTACTATATGCATCCATAATTTATTTTATGTTTAATGAATTATCTCATTGTAGAAGAAATATACAGCTGATACTTTCTTGAATCCTTGTGGGGGACATAATCTGAGTATCCCTTTGAAACATCCCATGTCTCACAAAATGACTCCCCATTTTTTCGTTGAAAAATTATTTTGAATGGAGGGGAGTATGAAATTCTAGCGCACTTGTTTTAATATGTTCTGTAAGATGTTTCAACGTTTGTAATGTTTCGTTCAATGTTCCAACATCACGAAATAAACATAAATAAAAACAAGAAAATAAACAACAAGAAAGTAAAGAGCACAGTGAGTTTGTTGACCCAGTTCGGTGACAAACACACCTACTCTGGGGGCTACCAAGCCAGGAAGGAAATCAACTAGTGTAGTCCTTATTTTATAGCTCTCAGCAAACTCCTCGTTTACGCTAAAGACCTAGGACCTACCCGTATAGACTTCAACCTAGGAACTCCTAGATCTGAGACCCCATCTCACTATCCTATGGTCAGTCACAACCCATGTGACCTATCAGACCTAAACACAAACACAAACTCAAAGATGAAGTTACCTTCAAAGAAACAACTAGCACCTTGTTTCACAACTTCGGTGTAGTACACAAGAGTATCAAACTCAACACACAATCCTTAACATGTACCACAAACGATACAAGAAAGGCTCATAGAAAAGGTTCTAAACTTGCATCAACATGATACAAAAGTAGAGCACATGTAGACTCAAAACCCTAAAAATCTAAACTTTTTAGAATGACGGCTTGAATAATCAATTAGGTCTTGAAGTCTTGTTTTTATACTGAAGCAACTTGGGCCAAATACTTAGTTGGGCTTTAGAACAAAGCAGATCGGTTCAGCTAATCTGCAAAACAGAAATCATATACAAATATGGAAAGTCCTAAAATGTCGGAACATCTTTAGGATCGTCCAAAACAAATACAAATATTTCCTAAAATATAAACACTATATTAGGAATATTCCACAACTGATTCTATAAAGATATGCGGGTTGCATGGTTAATAAGATAAGGAAATATTGTTTCCTTAAACAATAAAGGGCGCGCGTACAAATTGGCATGAACCCAGACACACTGAACCGTGCCAGGATGTTGAAATATCATATTCAACATCTTACAGAGATGCCTAACAACATGTTGGAACATTGGCTCCAACAACACATACAAGGATATTTGTTTTAGCAACAATGCAGCCAATAGAAATATCCAACAGAGTATTTAGTGAGGAAGGCTCACTTCAATTTAATCCCATATTCACAAGACTTAGAAGGAATGCAGTATAGCCAAACCTTATCTTCACCCCTTAATGAAAATGGAAATTTTTTAGTCTCATGGCCTTCTTAGTAGTTCCATATACCCTTTGAATTTACAAAATTCAAGGAAGTTAGATAGATGGGTGTTTGGGTCATCCATAGTTAATCAAGAAAATTGACAATGTTCTAAAGTTTAACTAAAGCAGATTTTATTTGAAGTTGTTTATCCATGTTGAATGCAAATTAAAACAAATTAAAAGAAATAGAAAACAGAGATTCTTAATTAAAACAAGGCTTAAACACACTTTTGACCCTTAAAATAAATTCATGTGGAGAACGATAAGTTTACTACTTTATTACTTGTTACAATTCGGCACACTTGTCAATTTCGTCCATCACGTTGATCGAGTCAAAATTAAAACTTGCAAAATAGGGAAAAGTTAGGGGGCCGGAAAGTTGTTTTTTTTAATAGGAGGTCAAAATCGCAACTAGTGGAAAGTTAGGGGGTCAAAAGTGTGTTTAAGTCTTCAAATAACTTCGAAAAAAAATACCTCAATTTTCAAAAAGTTCCAAGCAACAACGCCAAAAGCTTGACACACTCACAAGTGTACGCGCATGTTGTCTTCATAAAAAGAGTATCAAATCCACGTGAACTTATGAATCTCAAGGCTATCTTTTTCTCTTAAGTATGTAATGAAAACATATTTTTAGTTTTTTTTTAAAGATTTATGATTGAAAATATGCATTAGATAAAAATGCCTCAAAATCATTAGAGTTCATCATATTCCTTACTTAAGCTAAGGGAATTCACTACCTAAGGATGAGATAATCTCTAAAGTATCAAAATATCTATTTCTAGCAACAAAAGAAGTGTCTCGCCAACATAGCTCACTATTCCCATGGTTTCTATGTCGGTTTGAACCATTAAGCATGATTATCCATTCCATCCCAAAAGCTCATACTTTATCATCATATTTCAAACCTTTTGTATAGCCTTCTGTTTCCATCAACTACCTTCACCTTCCGGTACTTCAGACGTTTCCTAATGTTTCTTAAACATACGAAGGCTAGATTAGGTTTTAAATCCTCTTAGCAAAAGAAAAGAATGAGATTGTGGTAAGTTCCTCATATGACTACTTTCCATGAGTCCAAGACAAAGAGAGAATACTCACTTATCATAGTGATGAGCTACATAATAAAAATAAAGAATATAAGTAATAGAAAATTTTATTGAAAACAAGTGCAAGATTACAAAAGTTATATGGTCAAACATTGTGAGAAATCAAGACTAGGCTTGTCCAATTTATATTCTAAGCCTTCTAATTTCGTGCACCATCAGAATTACGAGGTATTAAGGATAATATTAGCATAAAGCATCCAAGTTCTACATAGAAAAACATAAATTACGCAAGTTATCGCCATATCACAACATTACATTGTGAGGGGGGTAAAGACCTATTAACCCTTTCTTTGATCTTTTGTGTGTGGCTTTTCTTGCTTCTTTGGTGAAGGTTTTGAGACTTCATTCCATGAACTTTGAAGTGTTGGTGAGTAAGTTTCCACTTCTTGGTCATTGAAAGAGGTCTTCATTGCTCTATAACTTGGTGATGATTCAATAAATTAGTGTTTTTAATATATTATTTGAGTCCGTTTTATTTAGATTTGATTTCGTTTTATTTAATATTATTTCTTTTTTAGAATTATTTTACTTCAATTGCAAGTTATTATATTTCAGGAACAAATATCTGACAGATTGAGTCTTGGAGCAAAAGAAAGAGGATTAGGAGATTATTCGGGATGAAAATACGAAATATGAGACAAAAATATGTCACTCCCTAAGTCAGTAACTTCAGGACACTCTTTTGCTGCTTCTGCTTCATGGACAAGCTACCTATTAGTTTACTTCTGACTTAAAAGCCCGTGGTTTCTTGTGGAACATTCTAGTGTTATACTTCTTAGGGCTTAAGTCATTGTAAACTATAAATAGAGTAGCTAGCTATCACAACAAATCATCTTTTGTTCTTGAAATTCAATAGTGACAATTGTCTTTCTTAATAAAAGTTCTTCTTTTACTTTCTTGTTATTTACTTTATGTTCTTCTTCTTCTTCTCTTCTGTGTCTACGATGAACATGAGTGAGTAGACTCTTCTTGTCTTGGGATTGTTGGATAAGTCTAATGACATAATCCTAATCAAACCAAGCCATAAACCCTAATTTTATATAAATTTACTTTCTAATCTAATTCACCGGTTTTATAATGATTTAACAAATGTCAAACTCATAAAGCGACAGCGGAGGGCTAGTATTTGTTAATTCATCATCTCAAATATCAATTCATTAAGTGACAACGGAGCTTTGATATTGGAACAAGTGAATTTAGACAAGGGTTGCGAAACATGAGAATAGTCTAGAAAACCTTGAGACATATAAAGTTTCTTTCTTCAAGGATTCTAATAGCAATCAACCATGAGAATAGGCGTGGTTGCTAGAGGAACACACTCACTGCACTTCGAAAGAAGCTTTGATACGCTAAAGAGAAACTTGTCTTTAGAAAGTGGGTCGAATATAAAGTTTAAGTTTAGGGTTTGTTTGTGAAGGGTTTGTTATTATGATGAACCAATAATCTCAAGACGCTTTTTATTATTATTCTTTTTTTAACCATTAAAAACTCAATCTTTACAACCAAACTTTCTTCTAATCATCTTCTAAAAGTTAATTAAATTGAACAACTCCCTGTTAAAACAATATTCTCTTTTTACTACTTCGGTAGAACCGTACACTTGTGGTTTTACTCATCACTTGGCTTGGTCAACAAGTCTCAAATCTTTGAAGTGTTTACCACCTTTTTGCATCATTCTTTCAATTCCTCTTGCAGTATCTATTTATTCATAATAAAAATGAAATATAGTAAAATGTAAGGAAAACTTAACTTAATAAAAACATTAATTTATTAAGTAACATATAATTAAAAATAGGGAAATGTTAACTTATGCCCCAAAGGCATAAGTTTAGAAACTAAGCATAAAAACTTTTTCTTAGAAATTGTGCATATAATATATTAAAAGTTTGAAATTTTATCTTTTCAATACAAAAGTTACTTTTTGATTCCATTTTTAGCTTTTCAATACAAAAGTTACTTTTTGATTCCATTTTTAGTTTCTTAACTTGTGCCTTTAGGGCACAAGTTAACATGATCCTTAAAAATATAGTAATATATTGAGTCATCAAAAGACTAGTAGACATTGAATCTTAGTTCTTCCAATTCATGTAGTTGAAATTTCCTTTTTTTCACTTCTTGCTTGTGTATCAACATTCAAAAACTTCAATGCCCAACATGCTTTATGTACTAAGTCAATGAAAAGGTGGCATGCTCTCCCGTATTCCATGTGAAATGGAGTTAATCCTATCATAGCTTTATACTTAGTGATGTATGTCCATAATGTATCATCCAATTTTAATGACCAGTCCTTACTTGATGATTTTACTATTTAACATAGGGGGACCAAAATTATAATTAAACATTTTCTTTAAGAATTTCACCACAGTCTTGGCATCACCATTTGATGCAACCATTCCTTCTACCCATTTGGTCAGGTAATCAACTGTAACCAAAATGTATTCATTGGAACATGAAGATGGGTGTGGATCTGTTGATGTAACCCTACATGCCAATAATTTTATTAGAACATGGTGCTTGTATCAAATAATTATTTATTAATAATAAGACATTTCTTTATTATGTTTATATTACAAAAATAATAAAGTCCCTAGAATGATTAGTCTGTTTAAATGAAACATTAAGTATGACTTAATCGTAAGACTCAATTAAATATAAGGAGATTATTGTTAAACATCTGTAGTCAAGCTTTAGTGTGAAGTGTGATAACATTAAAGTATAGAGACCATTATGTGGGTATATTGATCATCACATCTCATGAATAAATAATTATCAAGTCTTCACATAGATATAAATATTATGAGTAATATTTATATTGGATTGACCCGCCATGTAAATGTCATAAGTTATTCTCATAGTGATAAATGAAGTATTCTACCCTTCAACTTAAAACCACTATGTATCCTAGATGTAGGAGTCAAATACTTTATCGTCGTTCAAACATTGTCCATAGGAAGATGACTATAAAGTTGGTTGATGGGTAATCCACGAATCATGATGAGGGACATGAGTGACCTAGATGAAATTTGCCCCTTCTACATAATAGGTGAAATGTATAAGAGCCCATAAGTGAACTAGACAAGGATGACACTGTATGATTTGTGTTCAATATAGACATGAGGGCAAAATGATAACTATACACAAGATCGTTATCGCAAAAAAGTTTCGTCAAATCACATGATGTTCTTGTTACTTGGGTAATAGTTATGTGTTTCTAGATACTGATCATTGTTTATAATATTAAATATATAATTTAATATTATTTCCAACATTACGAGAACCTACAAATTCACATGCACATAAGAACAAATAAATGAAAGTTAACTAAATTATAAGTACGAGTTATTATATAGGGGATGCATTTAGCATGTGGTACTGCAGTACTGCATAAGTTGCAAAGCCTACAAGTGGTTACTTGGCTTGGAGAAGCTCATAAGTGGATGCTTGACTTGCAGAGCACACAAGCGGTTTTATAAATTGAACCCCTATGCTGAAGCAACATCATTCTTAACTGAATCCCACTATTCATAAACCCTAGAATTGTCCCTCTATCTTTCTAAGCCTTCATTCGTAAGCAGCTAGCACTATGGTTAAAGGAATATGTTTGTGTGGACTGACTACAGGTGTTGCCAATCTAGCAGTGCTTGTAATCTTCCATTGAATTCGACATCAAAGGAATTGCACTACAAGAGGTAATACTTTGATCTCTGGTCACGTTCATTCATAAAGATCCATTGAAAAGAAAAATATTTCGTTTTATCTACTACACATATTATGTTTTACTATATGATTTCACTCCAAGCCCAACAAAATTGATACCCTAAATGTCAGATACTTTTACTTCCAGAATGTTCTACAAATGCATTTCATGGATATTAGAGATGGTACCTTATCTTTCCCAATTTTTTTTTGAAAACTCGGTATCCGATCCAAGGACCGACTAATTTGAGGGGACTAATCCCATTGCCCACTTGCGGGAGCCCCGTTCTAAGCCAGAGCAGAACTCTGTATGGACTTGCTCACCAAAATTGGCACCAGAGGGAATCGAACCTAATACCTTGAAAAAGAACACACTTCAAGATTTTAAGATCCCAAGCCAACCACTAGGCCAACCCCAAATGGTAAGATGTTAACCTTTTCACAATGTGTACAAAGGTATCATCTCTCCATTGTAATGTCGTTTATAAGGTAGCATGCTATCTTATCAACATTTTTCGGCCAATAAAATACAGATGGAAGGACTTTTGAAGCAGTCTTCTCATCATTGTAAAGACCTCCATCTAGTCCATTGTGGCAGTGCCACATTACACACACACACACACACACACACACACACACACACACATATACATATATTTATTGTCAAATAGTTGAAAATCGCACCAATAAAATACTTGATGTGTGGAGTAAAGTAATCAAGCAACCAAAACAAAGTGGGTGACAATTATAAACACAAGCAAAAGTAGAAAACAATGAGAGAAAGAGAAAGAGAGAACACACAAAATTTGTTTACCTAGTTCGGTCAAATATTGACCTAGTCTAGGGGAGAGAGCAGCCCTCCGTTCTACTATAATGATGAGTAACTTTACAAAGAGATATCAAAAGGTTACAAGAATTAGCATATAAACCTAATTCTACCCAAAGTCCCAATCTCTTCCCGTGACCAAGAGACTCAATCCTAATAGTGTTTTCTAAGGTGAATAAATCTCAACCCTAGTGTTTCCCGCTTAGAGAAATCTCTCTAAACCCTAGTTTATTGTTTGTTTCTAAACCCTTGTTTTCAGCCCCCTCTATCTCTCAAGGTTTACTCTGATACAAGGTCTATATTTATAGTAAAAATATCCCTCATAAAATTGGAACAAATCCAATCCATAAAAATACGAATTATTTTTATGTTGTTTCGCAGAATCAGCCGCCGATTTTCACCAATCAGGCGCCAGAAATTGTCGAATGCTAAGGCTAGAAAACCAGTCAAAATCGGCCATCGATTTTGCACTTCCAGAAATCCAATTTCGAGTCACTTCTACAACAATATATATATATATATATATATAATGCTTCTTTCTTGTTAACACTCCTTCTCAACAAGTTAGCGACTCAAATTTAAAAAAAATTAAGGATCATCCCATACATACTGATTGGTCTTTCTAAGGAATTTCTTCTTCTAACGTCAATTGAAATCTTTTGGAGTCACATCAACTACTTTATAATTATCCTTGTCAGCATCTCACGACCTCTCTTGAACCATAAACAACTTATCATCGAAACTGAATTCACTCTAGTGAATGGAGAGTTCTAGCGGAGTCATAGCCACTTAAGTTACAATTTATAATATTAAAACTAGGAAAGAGAAAACATTTGAGAGTGTGAATGAAAAATGGAGAAAGGTTCACAGAGGGATTGTGTTAACCATATTAGAGGTGTTCAAAACCGAACCAACCCAATAGAAAAATCACAAACCAAACCAATCCAAACCGAAACCGCAAAAAATCACACTTGGTTCAGATGAATTCGGATGGCTTTTGAACTAAACCGCGTCGTTCGGTTCGGTTTGCGGTTTGCATCTTTGCAATCGAACCAAACCAAACCGCAAGAATACTCAATGTTATTAAACTAAGTACTGTACTAGCCCAATACCAAAGTGAGCCCAAGCCCAATGCTATCCAGCTATTCATTTCATTTCATAATTCAGACTCATTTCAATTCCTTTTCCTTAGGGTTTTTGTGTACCTCAATCTCTCCCATAATCCAAATTCCATCTCCCCCATAATCCAAATTCCATCTCCTTTGATTCGATTTTCCCATTGTTGCACCATGAGGTTCGATTCTAATTCCTTTCCATCTCCTTCAATTCATTTTCAATGATGAATTAATTTTTTATTTATCTCGCGATTAACCGCATCAACCGAACCAATCCAAACCGCATGCTTTTTTATCTTGCGGTTTGGATGACTATTATGCTCGAAACCGAACCAAACCGCACCTCGAACACCTTTAACCCATATGATCGAGGAAGTTTTCTACAATCACTATGTTTTATGGACACCTCATTGCTTACCTATTTGAAAAATGAATGATATCATATGTATGTTTATACCATGTACTAGTATTTATGATAAGGAAATTCTTTAAATTATTATTTAGTTATAAACAGTTATGATTATTGTGTGGTTCTCAAAACAAATATAATTATTATGTAAATAAATAAAATTATTCTACAAAATACATTTTTTATAAATAAGTTATACTAAATATGCTAATAGCAATGGATATAGTGAAATTCACTAAAACTCCAAAAGTTTTTTCTAAGAATAAAAAGATAGGTCTCGAAATTGAAGGTTTGGAGTTTGAGCACAACTAGTCATAAGGATCATGAAGCCGTCGAAATGAAAGTTAGGAGACGAGATTGTAGAAGGGATAAAACTTAAAGATGAATGCTAGCAACACACACTTTTCAACACACTCTTTTTGATTGGTTAAAATTCACATGGGTCCCACCAAATCATGTGGGTCCCATATAATTTTGGTGGGTCCCATGTGAATTCTAACCAATCAAAGAGAGTGTGTTGAAAAGTGTGTGTTAGAATGTGTGTT
>Ga0315915_1004002_pt1 | contig 18648 bp, 9 predicted proteins | sample MpolbnodulesMG_FD_207738 | JGI IMG/M metagenome (GOLD analysis project Ga0315915, IMG submission 207738) | Medicago polymorpha root nodule microbial communities from Los Angeles, California, United States - branched nodules | ecosystem: Host-associated > Plants > Roots > Nodule | place: USA...
TTTGTTCAGGTCATCCTAAGATCATTCACCGTGATATTAAAGCTGCTAACATCCTTCTTGATTTTAAGTTTGAAGCAAAGGTATGTTCCATTACACGTCTTCCTTGTGGTAGTGTTAGTAGTTTAGGTAGTAGTGATAGTTTAGAGTGTAGTTGGATAGTGATTGTTTATAGTTGAAATATAGTAGCAAGTAGCATGAGGATTTGGAGCAAGAATAGATTGTATTGCTCTCTAAATTAGATTGATTTGGATTGATTACAAATGAGTACATGCTTGCCTATTTATACGTGGATGTCATGTTCTAGATAGTTCTTTCTAGATTCTTCATGACATACTACATGTCTTGTATTAATTAATTCTAAAATATACCAAACTATTCTAAAGAAATCTAAACATGTACATAGTGGCGGAGCTAGAAAAAAAAGTCCGGGTGGGCCACTAAAATTAGCCGTTGAAAGATTGTTTAAAGCCTCGTAAAATAGACCTGTAATTGAATTATTTAAATTTTTTGGGTGGGCCACTACATCACTTTGCGGGAATTTGGATCAACCGAAACCTAAAACTGACATAAAATTGTATAAAATCTCGCAAAGTAGACCTATAATCATTGATTTTTTAATTTTTCCGGATGGGCCGTGGCCCATCCTAGCCCATAAAGGGCTCCGCCACTTGATCAATTCTTAACATTCTATAGGTTACTAATGCATTCTAGGGAATTCTAGAAATATGCATCACATTTTTAACAGGTAGTGATGATGTACTGTTTAAAAAGTTCTAAGTTGTGAATTTTAGTTTGATTTAGTATCAAATTTCTGTTGACAGGTTGCAGATTTTGGTCTGGCAAAGGATGCACCTGATCCCAAAACTCACGTTTCTACTCGAGTGAAGGGGACTTTCGGGTATGAACAAATTTATTCCTTTCCTCTCAAAATTTGGATATAGGGATGAAATGTAGTTTGTTGTTCACATCTGCTATTGTTTGCTGATAGATTGAATGAAGTGTCTGAAAAGTGCCATATGGGGGTTTTGAACTGCATTAACCATATAAATTGTTGTCGAAATTTATGTCAACATATCATTTATGATATATTAAGCTCATGAATTATCAATTGCTGCTTATAGGTATATAGATCCAGAATATGCTCGTAGTGGACAACTTACTGATAAATCAGATGTTTACTCATATGGAGTCGTGCTCCTTGAGTTGTTAACAGGACGACTACCGATTGATAAATCTAACCTTGACATGCCCGTTAGTTTAGTGGAGCGGGTAAGTGTTATACCACCATAGAGTTTATATATTACTCCCTCCTTCTTCTCGTAATAACTGATTCATTTTTAAAAAAAATTGTCCTACTTCCTAATATATATGCTTTATTTTATTTTTTAATTCGATATTACTAACTTCATCACAAACGCTTAAATCATTTTTCTTTCTCTTTAACTTAACATTTTTTAATATATGTGAAATAATCAAATGACTGACTAGAACGGAGGGACTAATAAAATGGAGAGTTTTATGTGTATCTTTCTTTTATAGGATGATAACAAGGTTCCATAGGATAACTTTAGGGAAATGCTAACATTAATACTTGTGTATTCAACACATTAAAACTTTAAAAAGGAACTTTATTTACATAAAATTTATAAATTATTTCCTCTTTTGAATCCTAACATAACCCTAACTTTTAACTACAACCATCTTTCATCATTACAGACTAGGCCTTTACTCACGGGTGCTTTAGAAGGAGATCATTGTGTAAATTCTCTAGTTGAAAAAAGGCTTAAGAAAGAATTTGACCGTAAAGAGATGACTCGTATGGTAGCATGTGCTGAAGCTTGCACGCGTCAGTTAGGAAAGGATCGACCAAAGATGAGCCAGGTAATGTGAAGAATTTGTTTTATCGTTTACCCTACTTGTTTATTTTCAACTGTCATTCTTCTTTTCAAAAAATAATTGTCCTGATCTCCGAAAACTTTTGTTCTCTGTTTATTTCTTTGTTTCAAAATGAATACTACCTCTATTCTTAAATATAAAACTCTTTTGACAAAATCACGGGAAGTAAGAAAGTTGTTATTTGTATTAAAGTTGAATTATATATTTTTCATTTATTTGCCACATATTTTTTTATACCTCTCCATTAATGTCAGGATTTTGTTCCAATATGTCAGTGTTATTCTATAAATGCAATGCATATATTTTGACATGAATCTTACTCCAATTTTTTAATTTTGAGTTCTTGCTATACACCTATATCCTTCTATATTTGAGAATCTTTTGAGTCTAAAAATCGTACATTCTATAGGTTGTGCGAGTTCTAGAAGGAGTTGTGTCAATAGCAGATCTTAATGCAAGGGTTACACGTGGACACAGGAGATCTTAATGAAATGGAAATGAGAAAGGATTCGGTGGAAGTTCATGAGGTTTGACACAGTTGTTTGTTTGTTTTTTTAATAAAAAAATCTTGTATAAAAAATCCATGACATTGGTTTTTCACCTATGGATGGTACAATTGAATTTTGCTTGACTGATATGTTTGTTTGATGGCAGTTGAAAGTAGGTTTGATAAAAAACCAGACCTACTCTTTTAAGGCTTTTACTTGTTGTATGTTTGGATATATCATTCAGATATTTTGGAGAATTTTACGCCAAAAACATAATTAGCTTCTGTGTCATTCCAGATAAAGATTTAGAGCCTGTTTGAATCACTTTTGGTTTTTAGTTTTTAAAATTTGTTTTATAAACTTATTTTAGAAAACTCTTTTTAAAAAGAGAATAGAAGAAAATGTGTTTGGTGATGTAATTTTTTAAAACTGTTTTAGGGATGAGAAAATGAGAAAATCCGTTTGATTAATCTAATTTTTGAAAATTGTTTTAAAGATGATAAAATTCATTCGGTAATCTAATTTTTTTAAAATTAATTTTATTTTATTACATTAGATAATAAAAAGTAATAGATAGAAATTAATGATATATTCTTTTTTAAAACAATATACAAATTAATCTAATATATATTAACCAATAAAATAATTATTGTAATATCCAACTTAATTACTTCATTAACTACAAGTAATAAGAGTATTTTAGTAAATGACACAAATTTTACTTTTAAATTCAACACTATTAATATTTTTCTTAATCATACACAAAACTTAAACGACTATTATTTTGAAATTGATGAGATAAGTTATAATCAAGAAACCAAACAAAGTGTATGGAAGTTATAATCACAAGCCAAAAGTAAAAAACAGCGAGAGAAAGAAAGAGAGAACACACGAAATTTGTTTACCCAGTTCGGTCCAATAGTGACCTACTCTAGGGGAGAGAGCAGCCCTTCGTTCCGCTATAATGATGAGTAACTTTACAAAAGAGATATCAATGAGTTGCAACAATAAGTCTCCCGCCTAATTCTACCCAAAGTCTCAATCTCTTCCCGTGACCAAGAGACTCAATCCTAATAGTGTTTCCCAAGGTGAATCAACCCCAACCCTAGTTTGTTTCCAAGAGCAAAACTCTATACAAACCCTAGTTTTCTTGTTGACTCCCAAACCCTTGTTTTCAGCCCCCTCTATCTCTAGGTTTCATCTAATATAAGGTCTATATTTATAGTAAAAGCAATCCTTAAAAATTTGGAACAAATCTCACGCTGAAAAATACGTTTTTATTTTATGCATCAGCGTAAAATCGTACTGATTTTCCAGATCGTACTACGATTTTTCCAGAATCCGAAGTCCAAAAATCATACTACGATTTTCCAAATTGTGCTGCGATTTTAACAGCTTCCAGACTTCAATTTTGAGTCACTTTTACATCAGTATCTGAAGTATATTTGCATAGAACCTATACCTTATTCTAAATATCTACATAGGAAGATACCAGATTTCAGTTAAGATGCGTCCCAAAAAATTGAAGAAATCAGAATATCTATCTACATACAATAAAGAAAACCAAAGTCAATATTCAACACCAAAAATGGCAATAACTAATAAAAAAAATTAGAAACATAAATGATTCTGGTCTAGCTTTGTAGATCTATATATCTCCCTAGTCAGTCTCTGCTCACAATTTTCTCAGTGAGACAAATTTTCATGCACGCAAATCTGCAGTGGAGAAGTAAGAAAAATACTATGAAGTGGGTCAGAGTAAGAACAAAAGTGAGTGACGGGACAAATAGAAACAGAAAGGGTGAGAAGAAAGAAAAATACTATATTAGACAATAAAAAATTAGAGAATAAAAAATTAGAGTTCCTAGAAGAAAAGAGTACGGCAGATGATGGGGGAGTGAAAATGTGATGAGGCAAAAATTGAAGTTCCTAGAACTTAAAGTTCCAAGGTTAGCTTACATAAGGGAACAAATGAAAGGATGGCATGGGTGATTGGGAGAGTTAATGTTGATAAGGTCAAAGACATTAACACACACATAGGATCTATTGCCCTTCCAAGTTCCAAACAATTAAAAAAAATATCGGTAATCAAAATTATAATGAAAAATAGATTAAGGAAATAATAAGGGAAAACTTACTGATAATAGAAAGATTAGAAAAAGTAAACATTCTAATTAGATGACAAATGTCATACTTTATTATTATCTATAGATAGATTTGCGAGTTTCAAATTTTAGCAAACCTTGTTTATCTGATGCCGATTTTGTGTTGTGATTGTGACCATTACCGCAACAATGGCAAGCTCACTCTCCTTCCGATCATGTGGTCTCAATACCACCTCTTGCTCAAATTCCATCAGGATTGCCGTCTCGTGTAGCACCGCCATCACTGTCTCAACCTTCAATTCCATCAAGAGGACGTCCGTCTGCTGTACGACTGCAATCATCGCAGTCTCATGATTCAATTCCATCAGGACATCTGCCTCGTGCTTTTCTATCGCGGTCTAATGCTTTTCCATCAATACGTCTATCACCTCCATCATTGCCGCCTCATGCTCCAATTCCATCAGGGGGCGAACTGCTTCCACCTTCTTCTTCAAGCATTGCATTTGGCTCCAGCAAGAACATGTTGTTTAGCTACGAGGAGTTGAAATGCGCAATGGATGGCTTCTCTGATGCTAACCTCCTAGGACAAGGGGGATTTGGATCTGTACACAAAGGTATTCTCCGTAATGGTAAAGAGGTTGCTGTTAAGCAGCTGAAAGCTGCACTACTAGGAAAAGCAAAATTAGAGAAGGAAATTAGTGACGGAAAAAATAAAATCCCTCACAAATTCTTTGGTCGCAAAATTTAATGACGGAATTAGAGAGGGATTTCATGTTTTCCCTCTCTAAATTTCCCTCACTAATTTTTGTTTTTTTAGTAGTGCTGGTAGCAGTCAAGGAGAACTTGAATTTCAAGCTGAAGTTGAGATTATTAGCCGTGTTCATCACAAACATCTTGTCTCTCTTGTTGGATACTGCAGCACTGGTTCTCAGAGGCTACTTGCTTATGAATTCGTTCCTAACAATACATTGGAATTCCATTTGCACGGTACATTTTTGTTTTTGGTCACTTTTTGTGTTGCAGAATGCTTTAGCTAGAAATGTTCTTAATTCTTATGGTTATTTGAACTGCAGGAATAGGACAACCAACAATGGATTGGTCTACAAGACGGAGAATTGCTTTAGGATCTGCTAAAGGACTGGCTTATCTTCACGAAGATTGTACGTTCTTTACTTTTGACAGTCATGTTTTTCAGCCTCAGGCCTCAGCTAGTTTATTTCAAACCGATTGTTTATTGTAAATTTCTATTTGTTCAGGTCATCCTAAGATCATTCACCGTGATATTAAAGCTTCTAACATCCTTCTTGATTTGAAGTTTGAAGCAAAGGTATGTTCCATTACACGTCTTCCTTGTGGTAGTGATGATGCACCGTTTAAAAAGTTCTAATTAAGAGGTTGTGAATTTTAGTTTGATTAAGTATCAAATCTCTATTGACAGGTTGCAGATTTTGGTATTGCAAAGACTACTTCTGATTTGAATACTCATGTTTCTACTCGAGTGATGGGAACTTTCGGGTATAAGCAAATTTATTCCCTTCCTCTCAAAATTTGGATATCGGGATGAAATGTAGTTTGTTGTTCATATCTGCTAGTGCTATTGTTTGCTGATAGATTGAATGAATACATTTAAGTGTTTGAAAAGTGCCATATGGTGGTTTTGATCTGCATTAACCATATTAATTGTTGTCGAAATTTGTTGTTAAATGTTTGTGTCAACATATCATTTATGATATATTAAGCTCATGAATTATCAATTGCTGCTTACAGGTATCTGGATCCAGAATATGCTCGTAGTGGACAACTTACTGATAAATCAGATGTTTTCTCTTATGGAGTCGTTCTCCTTGAGTTGTTAACAGGACGACCACCGATTGATAAAGCTGACCCTCACATGCACGTTAGTTTGGTTGAGTGGGTAAGTGTTATACCACCATATAGAGTTTATATGTTACTCCCTCCTTCTCATAATAACCGACTCATTTTTAAAAAAAATTGTCCTACCTCCTAATATAGATGCTTTATTTCATTTTCAAATTCAATATTAATAACTTCATCATTTTTCTTTCTCTTTAACTTAAACACTTTTTAATATATGTGAAATAATCAAATGACTCGCTAGAATAGAGGGAGTAATAAAATGGAGAGTTTTGTGTGTGTATCTTCCTTTTATAGGATGATAACAAGGTTCCATAGGATAACTTTTAGGGAAATGTTAACATTGAAACTTGTGTATTCAACACATTAGAACTTTAAAAAGGAACTTTATTTACATAGAATTTATAAATTATTTCCTGTTATGAATCATACCCTAGCATAACCCTAACTTTTAACTACAACCATATTTCATCATCACAGGCTAGACCTTTTCTCATACGTGCTTCAAAAGGAAAACATTCTCTGGTTGATCCAAGGCTTGAGAATGAATTTGACCGTAATGAGATGACTCGTATGGTAGCATGTGTTGCAGCTTGCACGCATCAGTCAACAAAGGATCGACATGAGCCAGGTAATGTGAAGAATTTGTTTTATCATTTACCCTACCTGTTCATTTTCAACTGTCGTTCTTCTTTTCAAAAAATATTTGTCCTGATCTCCGACAACTTTTGTTCTCTGTTTATTTGTAGTTTATTACTCTGTTTCAAAATGAATATTACCTCTATTCTTAAATATAAAATTGTTTGTAATCACTATTGTTTTTACAATTTTGGTACATAGTTATTAATTGAAAGATATAGTTGGAAAGGAAAGAAGTGAAATTCATTTCAAAATTATTTTTTCTTCTTCTAAGTAATACTCATTTCGAAACATGTTGTTTAGAGAAATAGATGTAACAAGACTATTATTTTATTTTTTTGTGTAACATAACCTTAAAAGACAATGTTAAATGAATAGATGTAGTATCAAGTATTAATAAGCCAAACTCATATCTGATTATACGACACATAAGGCAAAATATATTGCCTGATTTAATTGGGAATGTAGAATCTGAATTATATAATCTTCATTTATTTGCCACATATTTTTTTATACCTCTCCGTTAATGTCAGGATTTAGTTCCAATATGTCAGTGTTATTCTATAAATGCAATGCATATATTTTGACATAAATCTTACTCCAATTTTTTAATTTTGAGTTCATGCTATTACTATACACCTATATCCTTCTATATTTGAGCATATTTTAAGTCTAAAAATCATATATACTAGGTTGTGCGAGTTCTGGAAGGAGCTGCGTCAATAGCAAATCTTAATACAGGGGTTACACGTGGACACAGCAGGGGTTACAGCAGAGACTACAATAGTCAACAACACAAAGAAGACATGACAAAGTTGAAAAAAATAGCATTCGACATCAAAGGGAAATGGAAATGGAAATGAGAACAGTCAAGGATTCAGTAGAAGTTCATGAGGCTTGACTTGACATAGTTGTTTGTTCGTTTTTTTAGTAAAAATTCATGTCATTGGTTTTTCACCTATGGATGGTACAATTGAATTTTGCTTGACTGATATGTTTGTTTGATGGCAGTTGAAAGTAGGTTTGATAACAAAACTTTTTTTTAGAAGGAAGGTTTGATAACAAACCTACTCTTTAAGACTTTTATTTGTTGTATCTTTGGATATTGTTTAGATATTTTGGGGACACGGGACAGATTTAGTATTACATAAAGCAGTTTTTCGAGAGATAACTCCCTAACCCTCGAGATGTATCTACCATATTTAATTATAAGGGTTTTACAGCTGTATTTAAGGGATTTGAACTCGGTATCTTAAGGTTACAACACTAAGCACATAACATAATGTGGTGTTGTGTAAGCTCATTTTGATACAATTATAAGGTATAAAGTATACGGAAGAAGCGTCCTAAAAATTGAATAAATGTAACATTGATGTAGCTTTTATGTCTATTTGTGACATAACATATTATGGTAAGTACGTATATATTTACCAGACAACTAGGCTATGATTTTGCTGGCTAAAACCTTGTAGTTTTCACGTCTTCTAAAAGCTTATGAAGGTGAAGTTTACGGTCTTTTTATAGGGAAATAATGGGCAGTGATTCTTGGTCTTGATAACTATATAATTGACTTCGAGACTAGGGTTTTTTAATGTTACATGAGAAAAATTTACTAAAATGGCTATACGTTGAATACTACGACACTAAAAAAAAAGATGATTTGAGATTGCTTGATAGTGGAAAAAACAAGCAAGTACAGACCATGATACCAGTTAAATTTTAATTAATAATTATTTATTAAATATGAAACACATTAATAAGTTTTTATGTTCACTTATAGCTTCTTTTTTTTTTTGACAAGCACTTATAGCTATGTTGGTAACTCCTATTTAATATAGTTTCTAAATTCACTAAAACCTAAACATTTTTATTTCAAGCCAGTGAGTGAATACTCTGTTCAAAGTTGAACCAGGACATGAGTTATGGCTTAAGAAAAATATAATATATAATAATTACCAAAAAAATTAATATATAATATAATGGCAATTTCTACAGTACACTCACAAAATTTGAGTGTAACGATCCATCCATAGTTAAATCAATAGTTTAATGAGTTATTTTTGTTTAGAAAAAAATATTTTATATCAATTACAATTATAATAATTATATTTTATTTCTCAAAAGTGTTGACAAATCAAAATTCAACATTTTTAAATTTTTATTACTCATAATAGTCAATATTGATTATTTTTTTCAATAAAATATGATTCTTATAAAGAATGAAATGATGTTTTTTTCTTATGAAATAATATTTTCTAAAATATAAAAGTTGACAAATATCTCTTTATTAGATAAAAATGATCGTTAAGTTATGATTCTTATAAAGCATTATCCAAAAAAATAATAATGGATACCATGGCTGGCTCACCTTTCAGCAATGACAGGCTCATCCATATGTTGGCGTGACATGGCATACAAGTTGGCAGCAAATATAAAGACATAATTAAAATGAAAAAACAAAGTTAAATAAATATTTTTTCCATGTTCATCCTACAGCGTGCACAACAAACAAATCCTCATTTCATAAAAAAGGTATAAAGAAAGAGTTAAAAATAATCCATAAATATATAGGACAAACATTCTTCTTTTTGTCTGTAACATTAGAGTATAGATATATAATCATGTTCCTCAGCTTATGAACATGGTTTCGAAACTGATCCTAGTAGTACAGATTGAAGCATGATGTGTGTGTATAGAGAACAATGTTTTTGTGATGCTAAAAGGACTGAAAATGTGTCAAAAAAAATCTTATGGACTAAATTTCTATTTTGCAAATTTAAAAGACTATGTGAACCAACTTATATAATTTCAAAGACTAAAATATCGTTTACTCAAATTTAACAAGTATACGAGTAAATGTGTGAAAAAGAAAGTGACATTAAATGTATTTCTAATTACACCGTAGCTAAAATAGCTTAGAACTTGTGCTATCTTTGCACATTTGCATTGCTCACTTTTGCTCATTTTGGGGTAAAGAAAACTACTTTTTCAGTTCATATAATACTCCTATATTTTCTTTTGTATTTGGTTTTCTTTTGAGGGCCTAGGGTTTGTTGTGCTCTGTGTCACTGAAATTCTACATATATAGTAAGCAATGGAGGTTGAATTTAGAAGAAGGAAGTAGTCTTCTATAACATGATGAATTAAAGTTTAAATATCAATTAGGAGAGGTGGTCATATACAGTATATACTGTGTGTTTTGATTATGATTAACTTAATGAGTATTTTGAATTGCTTCTATTTCTACCAAAACAATGATGAATTAAAATTCTTTTTGAAATTCTAGCTTGTGACTCCCAACATAGGTGTCAAACACGTCAATATTGCCAAATAGTGTTAGGCTCCATAGGGTAATACTTATGTTGATTGTCACGTGCTCATTGTATTCGCAAAAGAAGTATTATTGAGTTTGGATTTTCATATCTAATAAAGTATTACAAAGTGGTTATGGTCTAGTTTGTTGTTTTGCTTTTTGTTATCTAAAATATTATTGGATTGTAGTAAAAGATCCAAATGTTGATTGTAATATTGGATTGTAATATTGTAGAGTTTAAAGTATTAAAGTTAACTGTTAATTGTTTGTCTTTAATATCTTTTGAGTCAAGGAGGGTATTTGCAAAAAGTTATGTTGACTAATAGAAGAATTTGATGGAGGGGATAAATTGATTAACGTTCTGCAATTTCAGGGAATAATTGAAGTTTTGTTAATATCAGGGGGATAATTGATGAAACTTACAATTTCGGGGGTAATTGCATATTTACTTTATTATTTGTTTATAAATTGTAAAAATGGACTCTAGTAATGAGCCACTGTTATGGAAGCTAATTTAAGTTAATATTTGTTTCTTTAATTGAATTTGCCAATCTAAGTTAAGAATTTTTCTATCATATGCAAATTTATATATATTAAGAAGTTTAAAGTAATGAGCCACTGTTATGGAAGCTAATTTAAGTTAATATTTGTTTATTTAATTGAATTTGCCAATCTAAGTTAAGAATTTTTCTATCATATGCAAATTTATACATATTAAGAAGTTTAAAAAAGTAAGTTTGTGTTTATAATTCTGTCAAAAAAAAGTTTGTGTTTATATTATACTCTCTCCGTCCCAAAAATACTCCCTCCGTCCCAATGTATATGCAACCATTTGAAAAAAACAATTATCTCTAAATATAAATTCATTTTTAAATATTAAGTTTAATTAGAATACTTTAACATTGTAAAGTTACTTTACACGGACAACCAAATAAAATCAATTTTTAAGACACATCAACCTAAATTTTAAAATAAGAAGAAAAAAAAAATAATTAAAATCTAGACTAGTAACCACCATCACTACACTTGTAATTTTTTTTATAGTTTTAATTGAATCTCTTTTTGATCATCAGAACTATTTCCTCCTTTCACCTTTCATAACTAGTTTTCAAGGTGGTTGGAATGATACGTTTCAGTATTCTTCTTGCTATGACAACAATTTCAGTATTAAAATGTTTTAGATCAATTTGAATCTCTTCATTGAAAAACCAATCTTGGCCACCCTAGAAAAACAAAAGACCATGACACAAAATGACAACATCAACTCAACGACTTCTGAATCTAGATTATTTCTTTTCATGCTCTCACACTCTTATCTAATGCTCCAACAAAATTACAGGTAAAAGCAACCCTTTGTCATGAATCGAATTGAGAAGCTCACCGCGTTGTATCCACACCAAGAAAACTTGGTATGAAAGGAGGAAGTAGTGTTCTGAAGATCAAAAATAGATTCAATCAAAACTGTAAAAAAAAAATAAACATGGAGTGATGACAGTTATTACTCCGATTATCCTTCAAAAAAAACATGTTATTGCTCCGATTTGACTTCATTTTTTTTAACTTAGGCTAATGTGTCTTAAAAAGTGATTTAAATTGATTCACAGTGTAAATTGGTTTTACAATGTCATAGTATTCTAATTAAACTTTTTTTTTTTTTTATAATCATACCCCTAATTAATATTACTAATTTATCTTAAAATATGAAAAATTAAATTTATTACACATACAAATAAATGATAATTTGATAATATTAATACGCAAAATAAACACATTAATTACGTTAACAATATTTTATTTTAGGCTAACATATAGGAACATATGGAGGATGTAAATCTTTCAATTCATGCATCTCAAAAAAACGTTGTTTGGCCGAACAACTAACAGTTGTACATGTATCTTCACCAACATTAAAATATGTGTTAGCCTTTTTGTTAAAAAAAAATAAAAAAATATAATTGACAACATGATTGACTGTCAGGTGGCGGTAAAAATATGACTATTCCCATAGTGGGAAGAAAATTGCTCTTCACACGTTTGAGAAGACTGAAAAACACAAGTAAATTATTTAAATGCTCATCGGCAGTTAACTGCTGAATTTTATTGGAACCGGCTGCAGTTAACTATCAAGGAAAACCTCGGCAGTTAACTGCCGATGCAATCCTGCTACAAATCTGACCGAATTGAAGCTCTCTCATTCATTATTACTCTCATTTCACAAGCACTTATAGCTATGTTGGTAACTCCTGTTTAATAGAGTTTCTAAATTCACTAAAACTAAACATTTTTATTTCAAGCCAATGAGTGAATACTCTGTTCAAAGTTGAACCAGGACATGAGTTATGGCTTAAGAAAAAAATAATATATAATAATTACCAAAAAAAATATATATATAATATAATAGCTCTTAAAGCATTATCCACAAAAAAAAATGGATACCATGGCTGGCTCACCTTTCAGCAATGACAGCCTCATCCATATGTTGGCGTGACATGGCATACAAGTTGGCAGCAAAATAAAGACATAATTAAAATGAAAAAACAAAGTTAAATAAATATATTTTCCATGTTCATCCTACAACGTGCACAACAAACAAATCCTCATTTCATAAAAAAGTATAAAGAAAGAATTAAAAAAAATCCACAAATATATAGGACAGACATTCTTCTTTTTGTCTGTGAAATTAGAGTATAGAGATATAATCATGTTCCTCAGCTTATGAACATGGTTTCGAAACTGATCCTAGTACAGATTGAAGCATGATGTGTGTATAGAGTATAGACAACAATGTTTTTGACGTAGTCAAGCTAAAAGGACTGAAAATTTGTGTCAAAAAAAATCTTATGGACTAAATTTCTATTTTGCAAATTTAAAAGACTATGTGAACCAACTTATATAATTTCAAGGACTAAAATATTGTTTACTCAAATTTAACAAGTATACGAGTGAATGTGTGAAAAAGAAAGTGACATTAAATGTATTTCTAATAACACTCTAGCTAAAATAGCTTAGAACTTGTGCTATCTTTGCACAAATTTAAGGGATCTTTGCACATTTGTATTGCTTACTTTTGCTCATTTTGGGGTAAAGAAAACTACTTTTTCAGTTCATATAATACTCCTATGTTTTCTTTGAGGGCCTAGAGGTTTGTTGTGTTCTGTGTCACTGAAATTCTACATATACAGTAAGCAATGGATGTTGAGTTTAAAAGAAGCAAGTAGTCTTCTATAACATGATGAATTAAAGTTTAAATATCAATGAGGAGACGTGGTCATGGAACCAGATCCTCTCCTTCAAAATTGTCACCATCTCTCTCCTTCACCAGATCTTAATCATTAGATCAATCTAATGGTTGACATATTTTTTGGACAATAGTCATTTAAAAGGAAAAAAAATAAAAAAATAACGGAAAACATCAACACTCCTTGAAAAAAAAATTGGGTTGGGATTTTCGTACTACGAGAGATGCTTCTTCATCTTCCCTTCTTCTCTTCTAGTAGTCTGCACTCTTTTATCTAAAAAACTCTCACGTGAAAACACATGCATGCCTCCAACCATCACCAAACTCTTCTCCTTCCCAAAATCCATTCCAACCATGCATGCCTCCAATCCATCACCAAACTCTCATCCTCTTCCTCCTATCACTCTAGTTGATTGTTGTACCTTCCACTTCTTCTTCTATGTCGCTATGATATCAACGGGAGAAGTAGGGGTCCTTGTGAGCTTATCTCAGTTGGTATGGACAATGCATAAAATATGCAAGGTTCGGGGTTCAAACCCCGACCACCACCAAAAAAAAAGGGAGAAGGAGGGGAACTAATTTTCATCAGTCCATTGATTTCCACACCCAAAAATTCTCCTCCCTTTCAGCACAATCAAAATTAGTATAAATTCATCAAACATTTAGTTAGGGTTTATGGTGAACATGGATGGAAAGAAGCTAACTTGGATCCCTACAACCCATGTTAAGCCCAGTGTTTCAAAACCAGTCATCATTTACAATTTCCGTGATTCTCACGGTAAGTGTATATCTATAATTATTTGAAGTATCGTGAATGTTTTTAATTTTGTGTTGTACTTGCCTATCCTTCTTAAGTTATTTCCGTGACGGGTGTACTCCCTTTGTTATTAAGTTGTTTTCAAGCTATTTGTAGTCTTATTCTTTTTCTATAATACAAACTATTTGTTGGAACACTATCATTCTTTGTTTTATTTTATTTTGTGACAACATTCCTTTTTTTTTTTTGCTTAATAGTAAAAAAACAGTAGGAGAGAGAAAAGAAATATAATAATAACATAACCTGACCCAGAGAAAATTGTTAAAAGAGGAGATTGTTCAAAAGTTGTCACAAAATGGTTGTATAACTATCATTTCTCTTTTGAATTTTTAAGCTTTCATTGAAAGGACTAATTTTCAAAAACATTGATTAACGTTTAAGAGTATGATTTCCCCTCCCCGTGGCTAAGATCAGTTGGATATTACATTATTTATAATAAGAAAACATTAACTTTGATAGTTCTTTAAAACATTTAACTTTGATTTTGATGGCATAATGTATTACAAGGGGCTGAATTCCACCCTTGCCATCCCCCAAATAAGTCCTTCTTTTAGCACTCATATTTATTTGAACTTTTGAAGCACGTCGGAAGAGAACTTCCCAGAATGACCTTGCCAAAAAGCTTGAGAAGGATAAAACCCCACAAAACAAAGAACTCTCTTACAATTTTGACAATATTGTGGAATCTGTCAACGTTGATCTTTCTTTACCATCAGAGGAGAACCACAAACCAAATGAGGGAAGCAACAGTCTGAATAAAACACCAGAAAAAGACCCATGTAGAAAAAAGCACCGCCCCAAAGTCAATATAGAAGGAAATTCCAAAAGAACTCTGAAGCCAACGACTCCAAAGTCTGCTCAATAAAAAGAAAATACAATTGGCAAGGGGAAGTACGTGAGAAGAAAACAACCATGTAAACGTTACACAGATTTTGACAAAGGATGACTGAAAGAGAGTTTTGTGGTCACATAAAGTGCAACTACACATCTGAGCAAACATAATGTAGTCATAGAGTGAATAAGTCCAAACCTTGCTCATGACGTTAAAACTTCCATAAAGAATGCATCAGACAATAACATGTCATTAGGAGAAGATATGCAAGCCACAAATACATGTTAAAAAGGAAAGCATAATGGGGCAAAGCCAAAAGAAATCCCAAGTGCCAAAAGGCAATATATGTGAAGGTCACAATTGAACAAGTCTTCCACTTCTACAAAAGTTTCCAAAGACTTGCTTGGAAAAATATATGCCAACGCTTGTATAAATTCCATAAATTTCAACACACGAGCAAGAAATAAAAGTTCCACCAACAGAGAAAATGCAATTGTGCATATGTGCAAAGAAACGGGTGCAGTAATGCAGGAAATCGATCGTTCTTGGGTGAACCGGAATTCCAGGAACAAAAATAAAAGAAAGGGCCTTGCAACAGATGGGGATGGAAACATCAGTAACATTCAAAATTCAACAATATATAAAAATGATTGGTTGCAAGAGTGTTCATTTTGCTTCACACCCATCAATGTTTGCAATTCAGTTTCCAAAAGTCCCTGCACACAGAGGAAATGCATGTAGGCCTTTCCTACCATCAATGCACTTGGATGAATCAGAAAATTGGGGCACCCTATAATGGGCTGGCCTCATACCCCTCAAAGTTTCAGATTCAGTTTCCAAAAATCCCAAAGAAAGAAGAACACAAAATCTGAAAAGTGTGAACACTCATATTACATCTTTTGTGATTACCAAAAATGGAGCACCCCTATTATTAGCTCCTAAAGATGATCCAGTGCATCCTTGTGCATCAAACACACAAGCTTCAAGTACATGTCTTCCAAAAAAACAATCCTACTAAGGAGAAGTAGAATTCCTAGAACAAAAATAAAACAAAAGTTATTGCACCAGTTGAGGATGTAAACATGAGTTACAGTCAAGTTTCAATGCATTGAAAAGTTAAAAATAATAAAAAAAAAATCAGAAGGATGTATGAAGGCAGACCTCTCTCAGGCATCAGCTTTCTTCCCAAAAACTAAAACCCATTTTTTCAAACACACCACTTTGTTGTTTCAATTACATAGAGTTGAAGAAGATGATGAGAGAAGTTTAGATCTGTTCTTTGTTTTTTCACATGTATCTTGGATTTGTTGGAAAACTAGAGAGAAGGTGAGTTGAAGAAAAGAAGACTAGAGAGACAGTAAAATAGCAGTGGCGGCAACAAACACTCCTCATTTGAGAGATGATAATTTTCAATTAGGGTTATGAATAAAGGGAACAATTGGTTTGGGCCCTTGTTTTTCTTTTTCACTTAACCTGAGATAAACTTGTGGTGGCCCAAGTTTTTCTTTTTACATATTTATATTTTATTTATTTATATTTATATCAATAAATATACCATGCATTCCTTCCCTCAATTTTTTTTACCATGCCTAACATTGTTTTTGACATTTATTTATGAAGATTAAAAAAATTTAAAAGGGTAATCAATTAGGGAAAAAATATAATGAAACGAATTGGGAAAAATATATCTTAAAAAATTGTAAATTTGTAAGGAATTTGGGAAATTTGGAATTTTAGTCATCGAGTCATCCGATTCAATCCGGTTTAATACCAATACAAATCTAATATAGAGACCGAGTTATCTAACCAAGTCATCCGGTTTAATCCGATTCCATCATGCGGTTCGACCAGTGACTCAATGGTTCGACCAATAACCCAGTGACCCAGTTCCCTTACCGAGTCGACAACCGAGCCGAGTTTTAAAACTATGATGCTAAACTTCCCAAATTACCAATGTTAAATTGTCATGTGCCAAATATTACATATTAAAGTCGACATTGTCAACAAATTACATTCAAATCCACAATAATACAATCAAAAAGCAACATAAAGTTACAAAACAGTGTCTTCAACAGTTCAACTTCAACATTCCAGTGCATTGCAATTTCAAAATGCTAAACTTCCCAATTATACAAAAATTCAGCAGAACAGCACTGCAATTATCAGCAAAACAGCACTTGCATACCCCTGCATCATGATTCATCAGTAACAACATTCCAGTGCATTGCAATTTCAAAATGCTAAACATCCCAATTATACAAAAATTCAGCAAAACAGCACTGCAATTATCAGCAAAACAGCACTTGCATACCCCTGCATCATCAGCAAAACAACACTGCAATTACTTATAATTAGCAGAATTTTGGTGTAACATGAAAATTCATAATCACAAGAGTTAAAGCTCTTATATTTGCAGAAAATGAACTCATAATTAAGACCACTAAAGAACATCAAACATGGTAATTGTTGGAGAGTATCGATAGCAACAATTGACTAATGACCAAGACCACTGAGAGACCATAACATACCACACAACAGACCACGATTGACAGAAACAAAACAGCACTGCAACAGACTTCTAAAAGTGGAACAAAATATATGAATTTACACGCAACATACCATCAAAATTCATAACAAGGAACTAAATAGCTAATGGCTAGTTCCTTCTTGTGAAAAATCCATATTTTCTTGTATGATGACTTCTTGCTTATCTTCGTCTTCATCACTATCACTATCATATTCTAAAAAAAAAAATGGTAGTATATCATAACTTGTGATATAAATAGTTATTTAATTGTAACTAGTTATTCTTGAATTAAAACCATACCATCAAAACCATGCAGCCAACTACGTGCGCACATGAGAGCTTGAACTGTTTCATCTTTCAAAGAGCTTCTATATTTGTTCAAAACTCGAGCACCAATGCTAAAAGCGGATTCAGAGGCCACGGTTGTTATTGGAATGCTTAGTACATCACAAGCCATCTTTGCAAGATCAGGACATCTACGACTTCTCTCCTTCCATTATAAATGTTGAGTTCCATCTAGTTGGTGTATCGGTCCTCAATCCAATTGATGTATCAATCCCTTCAACATTGTTAACACAGTTAAAAAATTGAATTGTTCTACTTTCTGATGCCCTCACATAATTCACACTTTGCCTAATTTTATGCAATGCATCACTTGCAAACTTCAATTCATCTTGAACAATGAGGTTCAAGATGTGAGCGCAGCATCTGATATGAAAGAACTCTCCTTTAAGCAACAAACTATTTGACAGTCCTAAGTGTTCTTTCAAATAGTTTTGCATGTTATCATTTGCCCCATTCTCGTAAAAGTTCCATCACCTTCAATGCTAGTTGGGATCCCGAATGTGGGGGTTTTAAATGAGAAAATGCAAGGATCTTACTATTCAACTTCCAATTCACATCAACAAAGTGAGCAGT